>Ga0099798_10134_pt1 | contig 23261 bp, 13 predicted proteins | sample Uncmet_Sort29A_1_FD_89870 | JGI IMG/M metagenome (GOLD analysis project Ga0099798, IMG submission 89870) | Marine eukaryotic communities from CALCOFI LINE 67, Pacific Ocean - CN13ID_Sort29A_1 | ecosystem: Environmental > Aquatic > Marine > Oceanic | place: Pacific Ocean: Monterey Bay | collected...
ACTTTATTGCGAATCCAGTCTTGACAGAAGTACATCTTTTAATACGTTTTCACTCGTTTTCTCATGCTGACTAGAAAATAAATGGCGGGGAGAGTCCAAAAACAGAGGACCTTTTGTGAAATCAATACTTTAAACAGACGACTCCGAGTCCGAGTCTAGCTCCTTAGTATGATTCAATAATACTCCGACATCCGCGACCAAATACTTCTTTAATGCTTACTTACCATGAAATTCAGCAATTTCGTGAAACATCCGAGATTTTCCGGAAAATATCAACCCATCGTACGCTTGAAAAAATCGGAAGAAATAAATAGGGATCTAAAATTCTTCGGACATAACGGCGTCGGTAGTAGCCTTATTCTTATAAGGTTATCTCTACTCAGTCTCTCAATCACTCCATAACGGCGGTGCAAAGTCAACTTTGTACTACTATGATCCTAAATCAGATTTAATAATACCATCGTTTTTTTCTTTCCCTAGAATTTCTTTCCAATGTCCGTCCTTTTCCAATGTATCACTTTACAGCTTATAGGCCTGGAGCGATGGAACACTGCCCTAAACACAGTCGATCAAAACACCATCATACTTAATATTGACAGACTCACCATCCGATTCAGAGTCAATGTCAGAAGAAGATCTCTATTTAGTATTTCAGTCTCACTTCAGTCTCAACCTCATTGTGTCTGGTATAGTCCCTCGCAAGCCCATGACGTTTTCAAGAATCCCTGGGTTTGCCAAAACGTCGTCGTGCTCTTCTGAATCAAATTCGTGAGTAGTATTTCTTTCAGATTCAGAATTCTATCACCAACGTGACAGTATTACGGTCAGACTCTTGCGTGAAATGCCAAGATCATCATCATGATCTGAATCTGTGGAGTCTATGAGCCTCTGTACAGCCTCGGGACTACCGAAAATGCAAGCCTTTCCGGTGGAATGGGAACCGAGAGTAAAATATCTTTTAGCAGTCTTAAATTTCTCTGACTCTTTCTTTTAAATACTAAATAATTATTTGTCAACGACATCGTTCTTTTCTACTGCAAATCCTGCAGGATGTGGGATGTAGAAAGTTTCACCACTGCTAGCCATAATGTCACTAGCATCAGACCCCTGAAGAGCCTACATGCCCCGGAGCTGATCAAGGTTGGAGGCGATACTGTGAAAACGAGTGGTTGCATTGAGTCTAGTCTTAGGCTCACTGTGGCTTACTTTAACCTGGTAATTATCTGAAGATTCTGAATAGGCGACATAGAAGTCTTATTTATTTTAATTTTCACCCGTGACGGTACCGGTACTCACCCCTACATTTTGAACCCTCACCCTCCTCACGTTCTATTCGCTCCCGTAAAAGCCATCTGTTTTCAAGGCCACGAACGGATCAAGACTGTTATAGATCGGTTCCAGCATCGTCCTCCCCACTTTATCAGAGTGAGTGTCTTCGTCGAAATCGGAAAATGTATATTAAAATTAAGTAACTCCTGGTTATTATTATTGGGAACTTTACCCTCCTCCTCTGCCTGCTCTCCCTCTCTTCTTTCTTCCCGTCACGAGCATCCATTAAAGCATTGTATGCGGACAAAAATCATCCACATAATCAAAAACATGTGCGCGCGCCAATGTCGGAAACGACGGAAAATACAGTCTTGCCAGGATCTGCCTGGCCAGCGCGACGATACGGTTCGTACGACGTTAACCGATGTGCTGCTGGGTTTCGTTGGGGTGAATAGTTGTGTTGAGACGGGACACATACTCGGACAGGAGTGGATAAAGATTAGAGATGTGGAGCGGAGACGCATGCTTTTATCGTCGTTGAAATTTTAATGATGATGAACTTGTAACTGAAGTTCAAATTCTTTTTTTCTAGTACTACTAATTTCAGTACTTGTATTTGCCTTTGTCAACCCACTGTTGAAGTACCCGAAGCATTTTTTTTTTGTTCATAAGCGTTTCCCACAACTAATTTGCCCAAAAACCGGGAAAAATCTTGATCTTTTGATCATAATTTAAATCTGAATTAGGCCGCATTATCGTTTTTTATTTTTTCACTTCATCTTCCTCCCAGCGCTTCTCTATTTCCTTCTGTTCAGCGCGAATAAAATCATGTAATTGGAGCACTGGAAGCGCATCCGCAGGCAGCGTGTTATTGGATCGGAAATAGAGCAGCTTAGACAGGAAACAGGAAGCTTAGTTTTTTAGATGGGAAAACTGTAACTTAGACTGTATTTATTAACCTGAATCTTAATATTGAGCTTAACTTTTTAAACTTTAATCCAGTGAGTCTTCTGATTCATTTACTATATTGAAATTTTATTACTTGGTACTAGCCGGAGCAGTTTAAACATTGTCTGAGCTTAGACTACTAGTTCCAGAACTACTACTTTTTCAATTCATATGCTTCGACAAAACCCCTACCTTCTTGAGAAACTCAATATCCCCCCGTATTTACAGCAGATGTACATTCTCTTTACTAGACCAAACCTATTTAACGCACCCTTAAGGGATTTAAATAGACTTTCTTTCTGGACCTCTAGTAAAGTTTTCATATCTTGCCGAGTCTGCTCAGTGGCTGAGGGTATGGAATCCTAAATATTCGACGTTTTATGTTTACTTTCCAAGCAGAGAAAACCCACCTCCAACACTCGAGCTTGGGTTAAGACTGTAAGTCCACAGCGGATGTGCCTAAAACTAAGGCTTAAGTCATATGGCGATGTCATAGTAAGGCTCGTAATCACGCTGGTTTGGATCTTTTAGTAACAACTGTGTTCGCCATAGAAAGTCCTAGATAGATAGTAAATCGAACGCTAAAATATTTACCTTGGATTCAGGAAGAGAATGTTAATATTTTAGTATCCAATACTTGGCTTCGTGGCAACGAATGCTGAAGGACCCTAAATTCTGGTTCAGTACGTCACGGCTGTTGATACATGCGACGCGTAGTGATGTCACTGTCAAGTCCTGTCTGGACGAAGAACTTGTTTTGGACTTATCAATACTAGACTCAGCATTAGAAATTTTGCAGTTTTGAAAAACTGCTACCAGAAAAAAAAATCGAAAAGGAAAAGAAAAAGCTTGGAATCGAAAGTAATTACTACTAATTAGAGAGAATGCTCTGAAAACTTGGTTTCGCATATGTATACTGAGTAATATTATACACGGCAACAAACGGATAATTTAAACCTACAGTCTGGGACTTGAATTTTAGCCTCAGACTCAAGTTTATCTCCAAATTACAATATTCAATTATTTTATTTTCCGAAACTGTTACCGCTTCTATCGTCATACTGTTCCTATCATTATGCAGCTGCTTTGGCTAAACTAAGTCTACAATCTTTGAAAGATTTCTGCCACTGTTCTGGAAAACTTTTTAAAATTTCACGCAAAATTAAAAATTAATTATGTTCAGAAATAGATTATGTAGTAATTACATTCTTGACAACTTCGGACTTGTAACTGTCTTCTTAACCCCGTCTACAGTACTCCCATCGCACTCTCGCGTGCGCCCCCATTCTGCTCGTGTCCACGGGATTACAGCTTTCAGGAGTAATTTTCCCGATGTTCTTCCCAGATCCGTATTCGTAATTCCCGTTAGCATCGTGAATACTCCAATTAGGAGGTAAATCTGATTCCGAAGCCCCTATCCTCACGTCCTTGCTCGCGCCGGCCTCTACGTGACGCATAGCTGCAAACTCCAAAATATAGACTTCGCGACGAGTTTAGTTATTGAAATTATTTTCGTCAGATTCCGACAAATGCGCCCCGTGCAACGCATTCGTATCAAAAATGAATCCACCATAGCGTTTACCATGCATGTAGGAAACCTAAAATTTCTTATCATTATTGACATTGTTCTCATCAGATTCCAACCACATATCCACTTCAGTTTCATTTATCTTGTTTACCATTAATTTCTAATAAGAAAAATAGTTTGTGGGTTCGTATCAGAGAGTATGTTAAGTGCCTCCTATTATTTTCGTTGGTCTTCCACCTTCCTCTGGCGTCCCAACATCTAAAAGATATACATAGGCCTTTAACCGTGTTCCACACCCGTCCCAGTGTCAGAGGGAATTTCGATACTCGCCTTTTTTCGTCCTTGATTTTGCATGTAGTAGGTGGTAAATATAGCCGTGGTAACTCACATCCGCTTCTTGGAGGTAACCATGGACGAGTTTTCTTAAGAGAGAATCACGCTTTTGTAACATTCTGTTTAGCAATTGTTTTTCATAGGAACCACCGTAACGGGGCGTACCGCGTGGATAGGGATCATCTACAGGTAATTCCGGCCAATGATCGATGCGGACAAATCCATTTTTTCTAAACGACTGAATTAGTTGTTTTTCTTGTACAGAAAGGGGGGGAGGAAGCTCCGGAACATTGTTCGAATCTCCCCCTTATAGAAGTGAATTCTAGGCCTTAATCTAGCATTAACTATCCCAATCTCATCGACGAAATCAAGTTGGTATATCAACCGAAAAAATGTATCTCGAGACTGCCGTATTAAAATACGTATCTTACAGAGCACCGATAGGATCTCAGTTACCTTAAAGTTACTACGGTCCTGTTTACTTGGCAACAATTGCTCGATTCATCAGATTTCTCAACAGTGCTTCCTTTTCTTTAAAACTTCAACCCAAGGTATTACTATTTGCCGCGTATTTGAATAATTAATTCTCTTCTTCTATGCCCATACCACCCTTGCGTAAACCTTGCAACAGCGTTTCTGCATCGATATTCAGACCAAACGGATTACTTTAGCTGGAAATTCCCAAGTCTTCACGCAAAATACGAAATAAATCATCAGTATAATCTGCTTTCTCTGAATCAGAAGTGCTAGAAAAGTTAAAGTTTGACAACTTCAACTTCTCTTTCAAACTTTTGTGTGACTCAGATCAGTATTAGACTACATTTTCGACGCTTCGTTCAGTGGTGTGGCCATATTGAATCATATATGGTGAGTAAAGAGATCGCAAATAATCTGCATTATAGGGGTTAGGCGGTATCTCCGATAAGATTTGTAGAATAGTGCTAGATTTTTTGTAGATTGACATTCATTTATGCAACGGTTGTTATGGTGTTTTTGTCGAACTTCGCGACGGATGGAGGTGGGTTTGGATACGGCTACAGTGGGTTTTACAAAGATTAATACATAAAGAAATAAAAGATTTTATGACTGTTGGTTCTGGTAGTTAATACTTGCTCCAATTTTGTCAGTGTTGTATGAACCAGTTCAGTTGATTATGAGGATGATATTTTTGCACTTTCCGTCTGCTAGATTCTTTTAAGAACGTTTACATATCGCCCAATTAAAATCTGATGAGCAAAAAAGAAACGAGGAAAGAGCTGCATGAAGTAAACACATAAAAAGTAAACACATCAAATCCCTTTCTTACAGAGAGTTCCGCTTGTCTGAACTTTAGTTTCGTATCGTATACGACAATCAATAAATTTACATAAGATGAAAAACACATTGACAAAACACAACAATTACATCAGATACTGTACAATCTAGTATTAGTTGAAGCTTTAAAACATTGAAGACTTTCTGAAGATTTAAATCATGATTTAAATTATGTACAATCATTGTCATAATATAATATCATTTTATGATGTACAGTTTTCTTTTTCTCTATTAATCCAGCCCTTGCATAAACGAGCTGCTCGAATCACCTGAGTTGTGCCGTGAATCTTGCTGATTGCCAGTATACACAGAAGCCTTGACCACATTTGTATCCGAAGTTTGTCGCTGTTCGTTGCTTGACATGCTTTCTATGTTTCCACTATTAGTGTGAGCCATAATCACATTTGGATCTGGTGCTTCTATTTTTTCCGAATTTTTGTTGGCTAAATTGTCTTCAGCTGTAACTGTTTTTTCTGTTTTTTCGTTGCTACTGCTAGTTGCACTTTCTTCGACTATAATATCCTCCTTTTGTATCGGTACACTGGACTCTGTCACCGAAGATTTTTCGACTGGTACTCCAGAAGTAACCTGGTTTCCGGAACCCTCGGGACCATTCATATCGCTTTTTATAGCAGCTGCAGGCTGTGTTGCATCGAGTCCAGGTTCTGTTTGGGGTTTTGAATTTTCTTCCATACTTACTTTAGATTCCGTAACAGCAGCCTTTTGTACTACATTTGACGAATTCTCCGTTACGGTTTGAGTAACAGTTTGACCCAAGTTACCATTGAGTCCAATGTTCCCATTTTCTTGGTGAACTGCTCCAGTTTGAATTTCACCAACAGCTTGAGTCTGCACCGATTGAACTTGTTGCGATGTACTAACGCCTGCATTTAGATCTGTCACCGCTGACGTAGCCACGTTTGCTTTCTGCGTTTCTTGTTCCGGAGGAGTTTCCTCTAATTTCCTATTGGATTCCGCTACTACTACAGTTGCGCCAGACTGAGAATTTAGCGAATTTAAATTTTGGTCCAGTTCAGGCTTATTGTTTTCATAATGAACAGTGGCTGATATTACGTTGGTCGACCCAGCAGAGGCTGTCGACCCGTTTTCTGTACTATCATCTACTTGCACCTGAGTCGGATTTGAAATCTGGACTTGGTCACCGTTTAAGTTATTTGTCATCGACGTAGACTTAGCACTAATTAAATTCCCATTTACGACATTGCCGCCAGTTGAGCCCATATTGCTCTTCGCCTCTATTTTAGCTCCTGCCACGACTGAGCTCTCCACAACAGACGGTACAGTCTGAGCTACTTTTTGTTGAACTTGATTACCACCACCGCCACCACTATTAGCATCTTCTTCTTCACTGTCAGTATCACCAGGAACTTTTTTATTCGGATTTTCTCGACGCACTACTCCATCACCAGTATCTGCTTTCGCAGTTGCTAATTTCGCTTCTAATTCTTTTATGCGTTCTTCCATAGACTTAACTAGATCGGTATTCTGATTCGTAGTAGTATCCATATTCAAATTCAAATTGTTCTGGTTTACACGTCCTTTTGAGATCTTTTTTGGAGCAGCTAAATTCAAATTATTGACATTGTTGGAATTCGAAACTGCAGCTGCACCTAAATTGTTAACATTCACATTTGTAGATGCTATAACTTGACCTGCAGACGATGGTGAATCAGAGACTTCAGTTCTAGGAGCAAAACTGGGTGCGTTAGGGTCGGCGCCAAAGTTAGCATTCGGCTCTGTGGAAGACAATGGCGTAGCATTATCCGAATTAATATTGGATCGTGTAATATTGTTGGGGTCAGCTGCAGCAGTGCTCGGTAAATTATCTGCGTCATTCCCATTAAAAGAACCGTCACTGGTTGAGGTGGGCGATTTGTTTGACCCACTCAAAAAATCTAGAAATCCGAATAATTTTGCTAGATTCGTCCAGATCCATCCGAAAAACAACATTACAATGATCACCAATATCACTTTAACTTTGAAACTCGTGTTCCTATTCACAAACATCAGACAGCTGCATAAACATCCTAAACATGATCGACAAAACCCTCCTTTCTTCTTCTCTTCATCAGCGAATAAACCGCCTAAAGATTTCAGATTATCACGTCTTTCCGGGCTAACTCTACTCGCTTTGTCCGGTGAGCCACCACCAATGTTGTTATCCGACATCGCGCTAAAAATGCCTGCTAATCCTTTAGAAGCGGCTTTTAATTCGTCGTCTTTGTTCATGGGTGCGCCGTTTTTGGTATAATTCCTGCTCAAATGTTTATTCGGATTGAATCCAAACGGATTGGCATTCGGATCTTTTTCAGCCGATTGGTTCGTCATTTCCATCATAGATCCGGAAGTTGTATTGCTTCCGTAACCTGTCGTATTGCTGTTAGCTCCGCCGAAAGCTCCATTTCCTCCAGCTGGGTCTGGCACACCACTTATCCTGTCCAAAGCGTTTTCAGCCAAATTAGCGAGAGTTTCGGATTCTTTTATTTTCTCCGAAATTACGCCTTTCGCCTGTTGAGCGAGAGATAAAGCTGCGCCAACATACTGATCGGAATTCTTGGTTAATTCAGAAAAACCGGATAGAAGAGCTCCACCAATAGAAGAAGCATCTACATTTACGCCGCCGAGTTGATTTCGACGCCTGTCTTTCGATTGGTCCTCGGGATCTCGGTATTGTTGCCTTCCGTTGAAATTAGGCGATCGTTGAGGGTTACCTTTGGTTTTGATTGATAATTGGGAATGGATGTAAAATATACTCGATTGAATTCCTACAAGTTACTAGTTAGTAGTTACTTGTTGCTTTAAATTTTCAATTTATGACTTTAATACGACTAACCTCTATAGAATATTGCTATCGCACGACGCAGATAATAGATTGAAAAACATACCATTCAAATTTAATTTTAATGTCATTACGATATACAAATAAGTTCTGATTCAGATTCAATTCTACAACTACAGCACAATACTCGATTACTTATAGGGGATACAGTCTAAATCACTTTTGTTAAAATTGGCGAGACACCATCTTAAACTACAACGAGGAACTGCAACGATAGGAAATTTGAACGACAAACGATAGTGGTTGAATGAATTCAATTTGAATCTATACCTGTTCCTCTAGCTTTCAATTGTGTATCTCCTGAATTCCCCAGCTGTACACCAGCGCCGATGTTCAGTCCTTCACTCAGCTGTTTTTGCTGCTTCAATAACGTATGCAGTTTCTGGTGCTGTCCCCAATTCTTCGCGAAACAAACTTGATTACAGAAAAAAGTTTTCCGTCCGAATTGCACACAAACTGGACAGCATAGCGCGGAAGATGCAATTTGACCACAGCCTTGACACGCATGTTTTTGCTGCGCCGCCGGTTGAGGAGGTTGTTGCTGCTGCTGCGTGTTTACAGGTTGACACTGACTCAAAGGATTAGTAGTATTGAAATTTTGTCCTGCCGGTTGCGTTACAGAACTATTAGTAAGACTTTGATTGGATATATTACTTTCCACTTGATTCACCCCTGCACTTGGAGCAACAGTGCCATTAACGCTCGCAGTCTGAGTTGTAAACAAAGTACCAGTATTTGAGGTCGTCGAAGTTACACCATTGGCATTAGCGTTTATTCCTTCTCGGGGAGTTACAGTAGCAGAAAATGAACTTGTAGATGACGCTGCAGAACCAACAGCAGAACTTACACCTGATGCACTTGTACTCGCGGGTTGAGGAGTCTCAAAATTCTTGTTGAGTCCTTTGTCTAAATTATTTGTAGTGTCATTAAAATCCGAAAAACTTTTTGGCGGACTGAATCCAACATTTGCTGAAATTGCTGTTGTTGAAGACGGAGAAATCGTCGTGGTCCCAACTTGTTGAGGCCAGGATCCTGGAACCGACGTAGCGGCAATATTACTGACATTTGGACCATTTAAACTTGTAGCGACCGTAGTAGCCGACGTATCCAAGCCCGCTGCAGCTAAATATGGATTCGGTTCACTCAAAGCAGCATTATTTGTGTTTGACATGCTCATACCTGATAGATAAGGATTCGATTCAGCTATGTCATTTATTCCGTTTGAATCCAGATCTATAGTGGCATTTCCAGACAAATAGGGATTCGTTTCCATAATATTGGCATTGGATGTTGGACCGGTAAATACCGGACTTTGTATGGAATTAACATTGTTTAAATTCGTGTTGTTTCCAATGTTGACATTGAAACCGTTGACGGTCATGTTTGCAGGAACTTGCACTGATAGTTGCAGGAATGCGATTACAAACGACCACTTGAGAAAAACTTAAGCCCAGTAGCTAAAAGGAATTACGATTTAAAAAAGTCTTGTCTTAGTACATGCAGCTCGTAGTAGTGGATTACTTCACAGAAAAAGCAGTTTCATCACATACAAAACAACTACGTACGACCTGTTTACGTTCTGACTCACACGAAAATATGAATGAAGAAACTTTGACTTGGCGTATTTCTACAGAATTTAGAATCTAGTTAGCATTACACACATTATTTGGAATCTATTTTCGACTCTCAACGTCCTACAACTCCGTAACCTGCCACGTTTAAGGTAAAGTTTTATGATTAGTTTAGGTAACACATTCCGTCCAACAATCAAATTTCATCGATAAGCATATATTAAATTCTTTTGAAAATTAAATATTTCTTCGACATTGGCCACACCAAATTTAGTCACGCAACGCTTACATGAATAATTATAGCAGTACCAATACACAAGGAACAATCATCAGAACTAGACTCACGCTTTACCTCACGCTTTACATTTAACAAGTTCACATTTGAACCACGATCATTTCAACAATACGACTATCCAGGAGTTGAACCAGCCCTCAATATGTAACTCCTCCTAACTTTCTCTGAATCGATCTCGTCGCTTATTGCCGTAATGTTAGAGTGAATACTTGACTCAATCACATTTTCCACATTAGACTCTTCAGGCCCTATTCCAGCAAATGCCCTCACAACATCGACTGGATACATGTACCACAAATAAGACCCGCCGTAGCAGAGAAACTCGTCCAGAGGAAACTTTAGATTAGGCGGATAATATTTAGGGAATAAAGGGTTTCCTGGACCTATACCTAAATTTGGATTTCCTAGATTCCTCGTTATCTCTTTGTGCACAAAAACCGCGTCACCGGGAAAAGGAAACATGAAAAAATCATGTGTGTCTTTTAACAAATCCAATGCCATATGAAATGAAATACCAGCTAAGATTTCATAGGAATGAACCTGATTACTCGAAGACTTGGAATCTTGTAACTGTTTTTCATTGTATTCTAATCCGTATTTCCATGGCGGCGGAAACATGTTTGCAACTTCGATCATGTATACGAGCACCTTTAATTTTTTCTCTTTTTCGGCGTTAACCAACTCTTTCAGAATTCCGTATTCCCAAGAATCAATGTCTAGAATAACGAATTCAATCGATTTTATCGGCTTTACACCCCTTTGACTACCGGTGTCAGATGCCAAATAGTCGGTTTTCTCTCTCAACAGCGTCATTACATTTTTCGGCGTAACTGTTTCAGTAATGAACTTTGTTTTTAGGCTGTATTTTTCACATTTTTTTCCGCTTGGTTCAACTTGGTCAAAACCATACCCATTAAGAGCAGGCAAATCGACTAACTTCGCATCTTCTCCATTCAATCTATGATGAAAAAACGGATAAAGCGGGTCTATTGACTTACAGTTTCCTATGCCAAAATTGAGAAATCTCCCAGTTTTTAAATTATCCGGGATAATAGCGGCCCTCAATCTTAAGAGAGAATATCTTGAGGTTTCCTGCAGCGAGGTTACACTTACATCCACACCTTCGACCGATACCGATGTCAGCGTTACTCCCTTTTGCACTGAGTCTGCGACTATATTGGGCCATGGATTATCAAGAGGTGACGCAGTTCTTTGACAAAACTCGAGATTTTCCTTGGTATCGTGATAACCAATGCGAAAACGAAAGCGAAAATCGTTGAATTGCTTCATCTGATTCGGGTCTTGATCGGATGATGTTTCACCTTTGAAATTAGAGTCTTTCAGCAATGTAGCATATTCGGAGTAGTCCGCTACTTTCTCTTTCCAAGTAGAAACACCGGGTATATCATATTTAAAATAGCGAAATCTTCCACCAAATACCCTCGCATTTATACGGTTAGCAAGCAAATCATCAACCATATTTTCGACAGGTTTTAATCCTTGCGATGCCATCATATAATCTTCCACCCAGTTCCTCTCATGATACGGATAAAAAGGTCGTTTTCCGCTACATCGCCCTGGATACGGACTTCCCCAAAAGCAAGTTCCGTTTCTCCATTGCCATGCCTCGCAGTGATTTGTGTTCAGAAAACAAGCTATCTCGCAATCCCGTATATCCGCTATAGGGCGTTTTCGTGAGAGGAAACGACGGGAATAACGATTCACTGTTTTTTCAGCGTGTTGTAAGGCCAATTGGTGGGATTCATCTAAATGTTCGGATGGACCTAGGGGAGTTTTAGATTGAATTTCAAGATTTAGTCTATTCAGATCCATATTAGGTTGCTGTTTCTGATAGATTTCTCGAAAAGGAATTTTGCTGCCCTCTCCGTCTTCATATAATCGATCAGGATCAGTGTCTTCTTCTTCTGTTGAATTCAGATTGTTGCCAAAAGTACTCCAGCCTTTTAATTCTTCAAGAACTTCGGCCGCTTTTATCAATGGGCCTTTCTCGCGTCCATTAAGTCCAAGCACAGCCAAAATACCATATAGATTGTCCCCAATTTCACCGGTAGTTGGGTCTATTGGAATCATTTCTTCCGGTCGGATTGCTTGTAAACCGTCGCATTCTTTACCATCGAGATCCAGGTAAGAATTAAGAAGAGCGTTTCCTGTGCCAGCTGCTTTTAGTGCTTGCAACGAGTGAATATCTTCGAGACCAATTTTAGATTTGATTGTGGTTTCGGATTGAATATTCAGGAGAGTTCCAGTTTCTTGGTCGATAGTGAGATACTCAGGACAAAAAAGATAGGTAGTTGGTTCAACAAATGTTGTTGAAAAGTAGGGTAATAGCCTCAGGCTCAGGAATACCCGAATAGTCTTTAAAAATAGTTTCTGAGATGCTCTGTATCTGTTAATGCTGTAGTGACTGTCGAACATTCTTGCGTATTAATATCGGAAATACTTAATTTACAAAATGAATTCGCTAAAAAATCGTAGCTCCAAGAAAAAATAGAGAGAAAACAAAAATGGTAAAAAATCCTGCAAACAAAACTTCGATAAAATTCGTCAATTCTACAATCTTGAATTCGGAAACTAACTTATCAACAGATTCACAAGTCTGATTTCTACGGCTGCTAAACCAGTGCTCTATTTTCTGTAGTTTTCACTTGTGTTCCACTACTTCCTGTCTTATTACTTGGTTTTTTATCGGTCATTATAACGTCTTGACTGCCGGCATTGGGATCATTTAGCATCATACCATGATCTTTCATCGCACGTTCGCCAAACCTTTGAATTTCGAAATGCTTTACCCAGCTATCCAAACACGAGTTTTTAAATGTATTCCTATAGTCTTTACATTCCCCTGCGTTAGGATCTTCGAGCTGAATACGTTGTGAACGGTTTGATATTTTTTTTTCACTGGCTGAATCTAATGATGGATTTTCTTTTCTTTCTTTTTCCTTTTTGAGCTTATTATCCTCTTTTAGCTTGTCCATACACTTGAAAAAAGCATCTCGCGTGTCCCAACACTGTTTTCGAGTGAATTTCGCCTCGGGCATTATTTGATATGCTAAAGTAAGTTAAATTTTCAGGGTAAATTGGTTAAAGGGTTGAAATGTCAGAAAAATATGTTGCTAGGTGTAGACACAATTAGTAGTAGTAATATTTTCTCGAGTATGAAATGGAATTTGAAGGAAAGATCTCTATCAGCTAGTAGTAACCCCATAATTTCTTCCCGTCAATACATCAGGAACAAAATAATCACGAGTACATGAACAATTAATAATAAAACAGGAATAGAATGAAAACCTGTTAAAACTGTCAGTGTTTCAAAAAACATTCGATTCGATTCAGGCTCTGCACAAAAAACAAATAGGTTCGAAAACAAAACCTCGATCTATATTCAACAATGGTTGTCAACAAAATAAGAAGAATTAACTTTAAGGGTAGAAAATCACTAATTTTCGATAGTTACTGTAACTTATCATTCAAATTGATCTCCATCTTCGCCTGTTTCCACAAATTCAGCTCCAGCTTCTGCAGCTGCTTTTTTCTCAACCCAGTCGTTTTTTGCTCTTGCAAATTTTCGTTTCAATTTTCGTTCTTCCTGAATGTTTTTCTTAACTTCTTCATTAACATTAGCATCTCCCGAACCTCCTCCTCTAAATTCATTCTTATGAGCATCTCTAGCTGCTCTAGCTGCTTGCATACCACTTAAATACCTCGCTCTAGCCCTCTTAAATGCTATTATCCTTTTTTGCACAGCATGTGCTTTCTTTGCTGCTTCGAGAATTTGTGCTCGTTCACCTTCTGTCCCCGCGTCACATACGTGACCCTGCATCGCTAATAACGTTCTAACTGGAAGCGCTTCTTTCGTTTCTTGGGGTGTAACCCATGAATCCCAGGAACGGAGTTTTTTTACACCGTATTTATTCGTATCGTTTGGGTTGTTTGGATCGGGTTTGGGACGGAGAAAGGGCTGAGCGAAGACTGCACGCAAAACGTCTCGATCGAAACCTTTACGGGCGATACGTTCGTCGCCCCAACGGCCGTGGCCGGACTGAGCCTGACGTGAAAGCTTTTTCGTGTAGTCGGAATAGCTGGGAAAATTGAATTCAGAATAGGTAAAACACATTAGATTTCGATAAAGCTATTGATAATTTATGGACAAGAAAACTACACAAACAAATGGCATAAAAAGACTAAGTGATAATCATACACTAGTCTAATCTTTTTCCTATTCCTTATCCTCGCCCATTTCAGCGCGTTTGTCATTAACTCAAACGAGGGTTGCCACAAACCCTATATAGATCTGCGTTCGGTCCACACTCTTGGTCCACCATGTTTAAGAAAAAGATTCGGTGACTCAGAATTCCGATACAAATCCATGAAATCTGAGATCTGTTTCGCTGTCATGTTACGCATAGAAACGGTACAAGCTTCGCCGGATCTGAGAGAAAATTATTATCATTATAGCCTAGGCCCCAGAAATTAGAATATTGACCTTTTTAAAATTTTAATTTATGATCGTCGATCACAATAAGTACAAGACAATGGATACCAGATCAATTTAAATTTTTGACATTTTTAGTACCTGAAGTGACACGTCATTTCTGGATGCTCGAACTGAGAATGCTGAGTAATAATGTCCACTTGCGGATTTCGCATTTTCCATCGTGGTAGCAAGTGATTGAGGTGAAACCGAACTCCTCTGCTAGACCCAGCGGTCTCAGAATACTTTAAAATCACCCGTTGTAAGTGCCACTGATGCGTGTAGGCATTCATTTTGATCAGATAAATTTAATTCTAGAGTTCAAACGCAATCGTCTCAGGTTTGTTGCACGGGTAACTATACTAACCATAATCAAACAAGATATTAAAAAGGATAAGAATATTGTTGTACAATGGATACTTATTTCAACTGAATATTGGTTACATTTTCAGGTTTCTACCACGATCGAAAATCAATTTTTATTCTTAGAAACTCGAATGTAAGAACAACCGTCTTTACTGCTACCGTGAAAATGCAAGACTTCTGTCCAAAAACAAAAGTCTGGTATAATATTAAAGCCTGCCAGTCTCAGAATTGACAGCGTAAAGCAGTTTAATAACTTAAACACTATCCTCCCCATCTCGGTATATCATATTCAAATCCGTTCTTATGAAACCTATACCGAAGTCGTTCTAATTGTGTCCACTTTTTTTTCCAATCGGCATCAGCAACGCAGTGATTTCGTTGTTTTCGGATAGAGCACTGGTTACCTAATTTTGCACCCCCCACATGTGTCGATCTTTTGGGGACGTGTTCGAGCCACCAGCGTTCCTGCAGGCCCTGCCGTCTGATGAGCGAGGGAGCGGAGAGACGAAACATAATGGAATACTACAGTAGTTTCTAGATCATGCTAGTAATCGTAAACTTCATTAACATTTAAATTCATACAACAGGTTTTTTTGGGTAGGTTGGGAGATATTAGAATCAAGATACTTTTTGAAATTGGAAATTTAGGGGATTGAAGTCCATAGACTCTGAAACCATTTCAATTTCCAGTAACAGCTCATCTTAATTTTGCAAAGACAAACTGTTACTAATTTGATTCGCTTTTTCTGATTTATAAAAGACATTAAACACGAAAACTCCCATAACAAAAACGGAACTAAATTAACTGAGTTTAGCAGTTGATACACAAACTCTACATAAATATGAATGATTCAAATAAACTGCTGTTTTTTTAGAAAGTTCAACTGTGTCAAATCCGAGAGCTAATAGTAATCTATGATGCTACATATAAGTTCTGCTTTAATATATGACGTGCATATTACGAATTAATAAGATCTTCGCTAATCACGTCATGTCTGTCTGGGAGACCCAATGGCAGCCGCCAGGCTCATGATCATCACTGCCTCTCTACTACAGGTGATTGTTTTTCTTTTTTTTTCTTTTGTCTACTTTTTAGATTCTTATATCTCTGTTCCGTCAACATAAAATCCGAAATTGATGATCGATCAAAAGGCCACGACTCGTAACAATCATCAATGTCATGACAATGTATAGCAATGGCTGTTCCATTCCCATTGCCGTCGATTTCTTCTACCTTCAATTGTGTTCCTGTATCTTTGTAGTACATATCGTCACCAACATGTAAATCCATTGAATCAATAGGAATACTTCTAAAACGCATGCTAGGAACCGCATCACCACTTGATTCCATTTCAATTTGCCATCCAGGAAAATCCGGCTCAGACGTGTCGATTCTATCCAAATCAATGTAAACCCAAACATTTCTCTGTGCGCAAATATGCCAAACTGTGAGAAACTGCACCAAACCATCCAAGTAGTGTAACGTTTTAACCAAACAGACTCTATTCTGGCAATATTCATCGAGTTCCACATTGCAGTATGGAGTTCTGTCTGGGAATGTAACCCTTTGTCCTACCCAAAACAACACACCTTGATCATTTCTCGAGGGGGAACAGTCTGATATACATGAATATGTGGATGATATCTCTGAAGCGATGGGTGATGAATTCTGAACTTGTTGAGACGAAGATGACAGAATTAGTGCACTTTTCAGCCGTTCGACTTCTGCTTGTAATTCACTGTTTCTTCTATTTAATGCACACACAGATTCAGCAATACCTGACAAGTAGTTATTCTTCGCTTATAAATTTTGGTTTTCTTTTTTTAGTCGCTCGATCGTTGTCCGCAAGTCTTGTTTTCGATTGTCACTCTCCCTTTCAAACGCATCAACAATAGCTTTTACATCATGTAACAGTACCTTTGCCGGTTTTCGTTTGAGATCGGGCCTCATCGCTAAGAAAGCTTGTATTCCATTTTTCAACGCAATATTGGGCACGAGCACTATGTCTCTCAATTCCAAATTAGTCAAAGGCGATCGCGCAGGTTCTAATCCACGAGTTATTGGATCGCGACGTCTCCTTCTAAATATCTCCTCAATGGCTTCTCGTTCGTACGTTTGCCCATCGCACGTGCAAACCGGATCTCTGAAAACTTCGAGCGTTATTGGGCAACGGAAATCTTCAGGTATTGGAATCGTAACAGCGTCCCGGTGATCTTGAATCGTTGACGGCATATTAACTTATTTCGTACAGGTAGATTTATTCTTAACGATAACTTTTTGAATTTCTTCGACTTTGAGTCTTGGAAAAAACACTTAGTTCATAATTAAAAAAGGTATTAATAAATCCTTTATAGTGAAGATATCTTTCTTTTTTTTCCACAGACTGTACATATTCCATAATAAGCATCTCAGTTTCCACTCCAAAACTTAGACTTGTTCAAATCAAATTTGATTTGAAATAACATTTCCCATGCCTACATCCGATTTGTTTTCAAATATATAATTTCCGTCACGAGACCGACTCGGTCTGATTCTACTAGTATTAATATACAAAATTTGTGTTTAATAGGTCTGAAACAATCTGACGACATACATTAGATATACAACCCAAATGGGATTCAAAAACAATAATAATTTCATAAATGATACTTGTTTGGAATTTTAATAGCTTAGCTTCGATAAAAAATCACTGTTACATAGACTTGTTTAATTGGAATACAAAATTCAATTGTTATACTGATTTGGTACTTAGTACACAGTGCTCCCAGACTCTTTGACTACTTCACGTCGGTCACGGAGGTGCACTAGCAGAACTGGGGGGCTTAGGTTCCTGATTCGACGCAGGTGCAGCAGCAGCAGCAGCAACACCACCGCCACCACCACCACCAGCCTGAGCATTCGCTGCTGCAGAAGTTCCACTAGCACCTTTGGCGGGGATATCTTTTGCGTCGTCAAAGTTTTCTGGACTCTCGGTCATTGCGCTCCAAGTCTGTAGTTTCAGCACCTTTCTTTTTGTGCCATTCTCGTCATAGCCTTTAAAATCCTCACCTTCTTGAACTTTAATTTGCTCCTTGTTGCTAATATCCAACGTTTTTGCGGTCATGGTCCGATACATCTTCACGCAAGCGCGTTTGAATTCGAGATAGGGCTGCAGGAGTCTTAATCCTGAACCCGAATTGGCAAGCGAGTCGCCGTACTTATCGAGATTATGACGATTGATAATTTCTTCCCTCAAATTAGTATAGTAAGCATATGCGAGACGCTTCGACTCTTTGTATCCAGTTTCACCTTCGCCTAGAAAAACACCGGTTAGTTTACCATCACCAGATGTCCCTCCTTTGTAGGTTACTTTCCCTTCTGTTTCTAGGGCTGGACCTTTGTTTTCCTCCTGGTTTCCATCATTTATGGCCTTTCTATCGCCCTTTATTTTCTTGTATTCTTTTTCCATACTCGCACTAACAACCGGAATTCGAATATGTTGTTTCACTTTTCCTACATTTTCATCGCCCTCCTCCCCTCCGTTGCTAGTCATTTTATAATGTGGTTTCAATATACTCACTTCAACCGGTCGCCACACCCAATTTCCAGCAGCAAGCGCCATACTAGTCATGTAAATCCCTATTACAGCTTGAAACATTACCATCATTACGATAGCTATACTGTCTGGATTAACACTGAGAAATCTTTTCGACTGAGCATTATCATCAAAATCCACTTCGCTCCAATCACTGCCTATATCTGGTCCTTCAAATCCTCCCGCTCCACCTAAACCCGGGGGCCTGTCCATAACTAATTTCGTTGACCGACCTTGACCAGGTCCATCCCCATTCATATAATATTGTGAGCGATCGAATTCATCTTTCAAAACTAATTCAGGACCAGACCAGACTTGTTTATCATCCCCAATCAGACACTTCTGAAAAAGATACTTATCGATAAGAAAACCAAGGACACCGTAAACAATTCCTAGATAAAAAACTTCGAATTTCGCGATGTCGTAGTTGAAGCCGTTAAGGAGCATGGCGAAGAGGATCATACAAGGGATGGGGAGGAAAATGGATGAGAAGATACTGGGTGGGTTTTGGAAGGAAAATGATTTTTTGAAGTTTATAATAGACTATAGTAAACTGAATTCAAATCAAAAAGCCATTCAAAAAAATAAGTTCCAATAACAAAAAATTAAAATTAGAAATTAGTCTCACAAAAAATTTCAAAACTATAATCATATACAGTCTGCAAGGGTTCTTTGTTTTCCTCGTCCTTGTAATCAATATCATCCTCTCCAGCCCTAAATTTCCGCCACCACCACCCACTTCTCGATATTCGCTTTGATAACGATCCAACTCGTCTTCTCGTTTATTTTGGCATTTTTCATAGGCTGCACTCGCCTTCAAATCCACTCCCAGCGCCTCAAGTGCTAGTTTTTGCAACCTAGGATCGTAATTTCCCGGAATATCATTTATATTCCGAAGTCTGTCTTTTTTTTTCTTCGATGACCCTCCTCCATAGCCATCATCATCGTCATCACCATCTTCTTCGACGTTATCGTAGTTTCCATCTTCACCATCACCACCATCGCCATTTGCGTCATCAAACGAACCGTAGGCTTTCGATTTCCGTAATAACGAAGATTTTTTGCTCGTACTACTTTGTTTCGACATCATAGATTGTTTCGTCACTCTTTCCTGTAAAACTCGTTCACTCTCGCGTTCGAATAGATTACGGTTCTTTTTTCGAGTTTCTAATTCGTCATCAGTACCGACTCCTAGGACTGTGTTGGCTATCATATAACTCGCTTCAATCAAAGATTTCACGAATAAAAACCCTGCAGGAGACAATACATGCACTCCACTACCACTAATTAACCAGAAAATTTTCATATCTAAATGACTGGATAGTCTTAAAAACACGTGTTTGAAGGAGAAATGGATCATCCAGGTCGACAAACAAAGAACAGCCCAAGTTAAACCCCCGTAGGTACATTCGATAAGAATTCCGAGAAGAATATGCCCGAGGGCGATGATAAGAAACCGGAATGGAGATTCGATAATAAAAACGGTAAAGATGTGGTTACTGAAAATGGTGTTGGTAAAAGCCGAGCAATGCTTCCAGTAGAAATGGTCTTGACGAAGGTAGTCCTCTTGGATTTTTTCGATTGTTTCTACGTCCATACGATAGAGGGAACGAGAAAGATGCTGGACGAAATTACATTTGTCTGAAATATTAATGCTAGATGCGGAGCCTGCTTTATATTTTTCAAAGAAAGACTGTGGTTTCGAGGTCCCTTGCGAAGCTGGTTTATTAGCGGGAGTAGCACCACCTGCTACTCCTGCTTGTGGAGAGGCTCCACCGCCAGTAGCAAGAGCGTCATCGGACTCTTCACAGTCCGCAACTGTTTTCTTCAACCAAGGCTGAAAATCTTCAATCCACCAGTGATTTACGTAATGCAAATTTATTGGCTTCAACATCTGTCTCATCAACACCGTGTGACAATCATGAGACGTACATTTCACATCTTCGTCTGACACACCCAAAAATTCACCTTTTGTCGGGCCCGATTCATCCGAATAGGTGTTTCCATCTGTTACATATAATTATTCCGAACTTTTGAAAAAACTTCTCATTCTGTCTTCATCCGGAGCATCACCCCAATCCGTCCACGTCGTCAAGATGTCATCTAGTTTACCCTTGTCATTATTTGTCAATTTCGACAAATTCGCCTGACTAAAAAATTCCAAATACTATTTCGCTAAAAAAGTATTCATTCCCCCACAAACTTCGGGGTGTTTAAGAGCATTCAAATAAAAACAAAATATCAATATGCTTATCGTCATCGCTGTTACCATAGGAAATTTCCTCTGTTTCAAATCGATTTTCTTTTTACCATCTAAATGTTTCCAGAAATTCTCGTCCTTAGTGATAGGAACTGGTTTTCCGACTTTATTATCCCCCCTTATCGCCATAGGATCGACAATACCCCTTTCAATGAAATCATCCTTGAATTTCTCTAAAAAAGGGTCATTTGCACCCCCAGAAACCGATGCTCCAGCGGACGCTTCTTGCTCTTCCTCCAATTGTTTTAACTTATCCATTTCAGATTGGTTTGTAACTACTGTATTGGTGTCATCTTGTGTAGTTATTTCTGTTGGAGCAACTTTAGGAGCGGCCTCTAGACTCGGGCCAGCACTTCCAGAAGATGCTTCTTGAGTCTGAACTGCACCACTTCCGCCACCCCCTGTGCCATCGGCACCAGGACTAAAAATGCCACCGGCTGCACCAGTAAGATCTGGAACATCGCCTCCGCCCGTCATTCCTCCCGCCATAAATGTGGCTGCAGCCGCGTCCATGAAGTGAGACCCTTCGCGAGCAGTATCAGTATTGTAACCTGTTACAGAACTATAACAACTTCGATGAGTACTCAAAGTGTAACTAGTAGTTGTACCCAGTGCAGAGAGATTGGCGAAATTTGTTGTGCTACTGCTACTAGACGTTACCGTAGCATTGAGTAAGTTCTCAGTACGACTAGGCTGCAAATTGTTCAGGTTCACGAAACTTGTGGTACTAGAGCTGCTAGATAGTTCATCTTCTGGGTAGTACTGGTTCCGCCACAGATTTTGTCCTTCGCCCTGAACAGCGGTTATTACATTGGTATTCGGATTATAGCCTGATGTCAAGCCATCAATATCACCTGAGTCATTCACACCATCATTGTCCGATCCGCTGAAATCATTTTCATTTTCTACATCATCGTGATCATAGCATGTTAACGGTAGTAACCCATTATCATCATCATCATCCATGCGTATTTCGTCGTCAATTATAGCATCGTCATCGGATTCAAGTCGTTCCTCAAAATTGTCGAACAAATTCCTCTCTCTACGCTGACGCTGCAAGAGCTCTCTATGACTTGAGTCAGAGCCATCCGAACGATCGTCGTCTGAATTTATTGATTCATCATGATCATCATTGGCATGGTTCACCTGGTTTTCCAAGCCTGGTCCGCCATTGCCATTGACATTTTGCTGATGCTGATTCAGCCTCAAATCCGGAAGGACAGCTTTGTTGATGCTTTTGTAGGAATGAGACATCTATTTTATATTATACAGATCCTTATTATTAGTACAGATTCGTATTGAAAATCCAACATTCAAGTTTTAAGTTACATCATAAAAAAATTCCATCGTATACAGGGGGTATTGGGATACAATCTAGGTGGGGGAAGTCAAAAATGATAGGTGTTCCCAAGAAACATATGTTGAATTCAACAATAGTTTACATAGGTCAGTAAACTTGGTGAGAATATAGCAAGTGTTTACTTTAATTAATGTCATATATGGTACAATATCGAATATAGAATTTGTAGTGTACATACAAGTCCAGAGTTCTAATATAACAAGCAATATCCAATCACTACGACTACCGCAGAGCCTAGGCCCTAGAGGCAACAATCTTGTAAGTTATACACACTAAAAAAATTAGACAAGGCAAGATACCTTGACATAGCACTTTATAATAATGGTAAAAAAAGAATAATTAAGCAACATAAGCAAAGTGTTTCTCATTTGGCGATTAACGGTTTAAATATAAATACAAAATACATACTAAAAGCAGTATATAATTCCAAAGTCATAAATCATATGATATCATACCGATATAAAAACGACTCGTAAACTGTAGCAAACGAGACTCAGTTTTTCGACGACCAAATCAACGTCCTATAGTTTGTACTCGCCCCGATCTGATTCAGTCTTTTTTCTCGTATTTCATCGCTCCAAACCTTAGCAAGTCGCCGACTCTCGTCGCTGATCCCATATCGCCCCGACCTCGCGACTCTGGTTTTAAATTTTTGTACCAGCGGACACATGTCTTTTTCGGCGATGGGTCCCATTATTTTGGGTCTTTCGGGAGGGAAGGCGTTTTCAGGATTGAGCAACAGATCCACGGTTTTGGAATGGGGAAGCTGTTGTTGGAAGGAAATAAAATTATAAAACATTATCAGAATCTAAGTATCATTGAAATTCAAATTCAAGAAGATTCCATTATTATTCAATGAAGTAATACAATGAAAATCAATCTCAAATCAAACCATCGTCTTAAATGCTAATAAAAAACTTAATACACTCCATTTTGGCTTCTCCACGTTATCCCGCAATTTCGAGCTCCACCCAGTTTCACGCTCGTGATCATATATCTGATGTTCAATCTTTTCATTCTTCGTCAGTCTCCGAGGTTTCACCGCCACCGCAAACCGATACTGATTCCTATTGTTGTCGTCGGGATTAAT
>Ga0099798_10135_pt1 | contig 23250 bp, 19 predicted proteins | sample Uncmet_Sort29A_1_FD_89870 | JGI IMG/M metagenome (GOLD analysis project Ga0099798, IMG submission 89870) | Marine eukaryotic communities from CALCOFI LINE 67, Pacific Ocean - CN13ID_Sort29A_1 | ecosystem: Environmental > Aquatic > Marine > Oceanic | place: Pacific Ocean: Monterey Bay | collected...
TGATATCGTTTTTTGACTGAAACCACGCGACCACCTCGTCGCAAGATTGACTGACGGCAGAACCAGTTACTGTTGCAGCGCATTTGTTTGCACAGGAGATTGACTTTTTGATTGACCGACATCAGGTGACGTTGAGAAGTGTTGCTTTCGAGAGAACGTGTATTTGGTAGAGAACGTGTATTTGGTAGAGAACGTGTATTTGGTAGAGAACGTGTATTTGGTAGAGAACGTGTATTTGGTAGAGAACGTGTATTTGGTAGAGAACGTGTATTTGGTAGAGAACGTGTATTTGGTAGAGAACGTGTATTTGGTAGAGAACGTGTACTTGGTAGAGAACGTGTACTTGGTAGAGAACGTGTACTTGGTAGAGAACGTGTGCTTGGTAGAGAACGTGTATTTGTTGGAAACCGGGGGTCCAGAGGGGATCAGAAGAGGTTCCGAAAAAAACCCACATCCTTTCGAACTTAATCTATATTAATGTTTTTTTTTCCAAAATACTAATCCGTCTCTTACCTGGAACCACCTCGGCGAGAATCTTTATCTTCAATTAATGGGTTGTTATCTCACAGTACCGCGTCTCTTACCTGTTAGGACCTTGGTGAGAACAGCTACCCGTCTCTTACCTGCAATCATCTTGCTAAGGACGGTCATTTTGGCGACGTAGGTTCGAAGAAAATCTAACGAGTATCGCTAATCGCTAATCTAGAGGCTAAGGTCGTAACCGAACTAATGCTACGCAATTCACATTGAGATGGTCAGAAATTGAAGTCACAATGGGTTTGTATTCACACACATTCGTTCAATTGAAGATGGTGAGTGGCACGGATAAATTCGACTTGGGTCATAAATGTGGATCTGATGTGGTGGTAACACTTTACGACGTGATACTTGTGAGCATGGTCGACATGCGGGGTATTCAGCTTCAGAGTGTTCATACCGGTGCAGCGTAAGGCATTTACTTAGTTGTCAGAAATACCAGATCCAGTGCCTCCATACGGATTACATTAAGTAATTAATACGATTTCCTAATAACGGATTTACTTGCGACTTTGTATACTTAGTCTTTACCTTGACCAACAACCAAAACCATGACCAACACCCAAAACCATTACCACAACCTGAACTGATCAACATTCACAACCCTTTAGGCTTTCGAAAACACCTGGCTTCATGAACTATCCCACCATTCAAACAACAACAACCTTACCAATGTTAGCAACAAAGCAAAGCAAAAAACAAAAAAACATGCAAACACGTACAACCATTCGAAATTGCAACAATACATCTCGCGGAACCTGGTTGCATCATACTAATACTATGGCGGATTCTCTTTTTTCGACAAAATCAACCTTCAATGACCAATCTGAAAATGAAATCGACTGTTTAAGTGTCCTCATCCTGGTCGCCACCTTCGACGGACCCCTGTTCCTTTCTCCGATACGCCTGCGTAGATTCCAACGATGGTCCCTCTTGACTCTCGCAACTACAAGTACTGCTATTGACTACTGCTTCACAGAAACTAGAAGCCCACCTTGTAGTTCTTTGCAGTGGTTGCTGCTACATCGGGTCTCCTCGTACTGCCTGGGTCCTTTGTGGTCATCTCCGACGACTAGCTTCCGCCTCTTCCACCTCTACAAGACCAGCATGTGCATGAGGCACTTTTCATTTGGTGTATCCTTTGCGATTACTTACCCAAAAAATGTGAGTCTTGAGCTCTTGCGATTACTTACCCAAAAAATGTGATTACCTACCCAAAAAATGTGATTGATTTCGGTTCTCGTCGTTGCGATTACTTACCCAAAAAATGTTCTCATTGATCTACAGGCAGTAATGGTGCGTGCCTCTATCGGTCAAGTTACGTAGTCGCTTTCTCCGTCGACACCCTAACAGTACGCCAACTGCAACTCTCCTACATGTCTGAGGGTTACAGAATTTTGAATCGGTCTTCGCCGATATGTCGACAGCACCACTACTAGGGTCAGACTTAAGCCTGTGATCTTAGTATCTCCCTCTCGAGATATTGCCTAAAACTAACATTATACCTAAGTGTTGTAGATATTGCCTAAAACTAACATTATACCTAAGTGTTGTTGATATTTGCCGATAACCTAAGTGTTGTCTCTATCAAGCTTGTTCAATAAAAGACCTACATCATCTACACTGTATCACTACCTGTCAGCTCGCAATAATGTATTCAGAATCCGTATTACAGAGTCGCTAACTACTGCTACAGTGAGAGACGTAGACGACTATTGCATCTGAAGCCCCTCCATGGCTCGGCCGCCCCTGCGAATGCGCAAGCAAAAGCACGAGCCAACTAGTCCACAGAGGAATCTTCTTTTTCACACATCGTTGGAGAGAGTACTGGTCTGGCTCGAACCACTATTCGTTCCTTTCGGAATCAAATCAGTAGCTAAGACCTGATCACAGTACTATTCCCCGGATCTAGACCTGCTACGACCCCGAATTTACTCATCTCCATGGCTCTCGAAGATCTGAAGCGCCTCCTTGAGGGCGGCGATTTCCTCCTCTCTCTTAGCGACGCGCTCGGCGTAGCGATCAGCAGCGGAGACGGTATCACCGACGCAAGTGGGTCTCAGGGTCTGGTAGTAGTCGTTAGCAGCCTTCAGCTCCTCGGTGACGGCGGCGAGGGAGCGCTTGGCCTCGTTGAGGTTGGTCTCGTTACCTTTTGGAGGAGGAGGGCGAATGAGTTGAGGGGATGCGGATTGAAGCTAAAAACAGTAATCATGCAGGTTCACTTCCATACTCGTAAAGGACTCTACGCTCTACCAAGCACTGCACATTCGAATTCTGACAGATCCCAATACTTACTATTGAATAGCCAATACTATTGAAGAGCCAAAACTATTGAAGAGCCAATACTATGGAACAGCCAATACTATGGAACAGCCAATACTATGGAACAGCCAATACTATGGAACAGCCAATACTATGGAACAGCCAATACTATTGAACAGCCAATACTATTGAACAGCCAATACTATTGAACAGCCAATACTATTGAACAGCCAATACTATTGAACAGCCAATACTATTGAACAGCTTACGAGTCCTCCTGGTAGTAGTTCCCTGGATCTCGGCCTCCGCGACGGCCTTGTCCTCGGCGGAGTCGTCGAGGAACTTCTGATGAGAACGAGCATCCTCGGCCTCCTGGGCGGCAGTCTCGGTCTCCAGGCGGACGAAGTCGGACTGGATAACCTCGATCATACCCACGACACCGCCGGATTCGGCGCCCATACCTTAGTTTTGGATAACCTCGATCATACCCACGACACCGCCGGATTCGGCGCCCATACCTTAGTTTTGAAAAGAAAGGAGGGACATGATTATCGAATTGGTGAGTAACGGGTCGAATTCGGGTGGATCAATCTTTGGAGGTATTGAAACTAGATTAGAGACCAATACAGAAATTCACAAGATAATGATATTAAGGATATGTTTCCTACATGTGAACTTATTATTAAGCTCATAGTTCTTAAATTACCCTTGTACGATGAGTCCCAAGTCGCGGGTGCGTCGTCGCTGGCCTTCTGCACCAGAGCGGTGGCCTGAGAGGCCTTGGCGTAGAATTCCTTGAGGACGGTAAGAGCGCTGGTGACGGCCTGCTGGGCAGCCTTGGCGTCCTTAACAGTCTGCGTGTTCTCGAGGTGGTCCGCAGCACGCTGCTCACTAGCCTCACGCACAGCCTTGTCGGACTCGGCAACGCTCTCGTTCAAAGTGTTGATCTTTTCCGTCTGCTGGGCGATCTTACCTTCGGGGTATCCACGGTGGATAAGAGTTTTGACGGAATGTTTTACTTGATCGGGGTGAAGCATATTTGAATGAGGTAGACATGCATCGAGAACTGAATCCGTTAATAAGAAATTATTCGAGGAACTGTGAGTAGATAAGACCTACAGCCTCCGTGAAGGCGTTGCCAATCAGCGGAAATTATCACCAACATACCCTTCTAACGCTACAGTACTGTTAAGACCCTCGATCTCGGCCATGAGAGTCACCAACACAGGAGTCTATATTACTGTTAAGGCCCTCGATCTCGGCGGTGAGCTCGTTGGAATCCTTGGTCTTGGCATCACGAGTCTGCTTGTTAGCAGCGAGCTCGGTCTGGCACCAACCGTGCTGCTCCTCTTCGGCGGTGGCCTCGTTCTTGAGCTTCATAATCTGGGGGTTGGGATTTCGTGCGGTGTAATCTCGTGAACTGGTGATGGACTGGTGATGTTAGAATTGAAGCCAGTTATAACATTCGTCAGTAGTATTATTAGTCCCTACCAAATCGCTGATCATCTTGGTGACCTTGGCGAAGGGGTTAGCGGAAACACGGTTGGCCATGAGCATGAGGGCCTTGGAAGACAGCTTGGCGGCGCGGTTCTGCAAGAACTCGGAAACCTTCTGGGCACGCTCCTGTGTGGGATGCAAAAAATTGTTGGATTCTGTTTCCTGAATAAAATCTGGACTACGAGCGGTAATTACTCAGAAAACGCACGGTATGAGTGACATCCGGGAAATGCAGGGTATACGAACGGTATTCGCAACCTACAGAGTCTCTGAGTGATATTCATAACACGCCATTTAGTACATCAGTCATGCCATCTTAAACCTCTCTCTGAACCCCAATCTCTCACCGGATTCCCAGCACTGATCTGAATGAAGCTGGTTCCCTTCTGGATGAGCTGAGGGAGGTGCTTCTCGCTGCCACCACTGACGGCCTCGCCTCCGATGATCTCGACGGCCTGGTTGATAGCGACAATCTCCTCCGCTCGCAGTTTCTGACGAGAAGCGAACTCACGGTTCTTCATCTCGCACTCAGTCTTGAGGTCGCTCAAGTACCTCGTTGCGCAAAATGAGCGAGGTATTCCGAAATTGAAATGAAAATTGTTTCCATATTATGTAGAAATACATCGCGAAGAAGTAGAATCTTCTCTGGTCTTTTGATCTGAATCTCTTTTTGGTACTTCGGATCATCTCGCGCATGTTGTGCGTTAGAATACTCGGTGTTGGCCTTAATGGAGGCGTTGGCATCAGCCAGCTCGCCCTCGGCCTTGCCAGCCTGGGTCTTCTTCTTCTGGACCTGGATTTCCTCGCTGTCCCTCTGCTTGGTGGCATTCTTAATCTGATCGGTGAGCGTCTGCTTCAACATGTTGTACCTTGGGAGAGGAAAGATAAGAAAAATAAGCTGAATGAGAAGACGTGAGACCCGAAATCTGCCTTCAGTATGAAATATCGTCAAGTACTACAGAAATACAAGGTAGTGCGAAATACACATACAAGGTAATGCAAAATACACATATAATGCGAATCTAAATCGTCATTCATGATTTCGGATCATCCCCGTCAACATCATTAAACTCCCTGGATTACGCGTGCACGCTGTTGGTCTCCTCGATTTGAAGAGCACTGAGATAATATCAAATGAAGTTTAGCTTACGCGTGGACGCTGTTGGTCTCCTCAGTCTGAAGGTCACGGAGTTCCTTGACGAACTTGTCCTGAAGGGTCTCCAACATCCCAACGACACCAGATGACTGGAATTCGTAGGCGTTGGCCTCAGTTCCCTCGGGGTTCTGCTGGACTGGGGGGTGGATTGGTTGGGATTTTTTTGGAAAGGGTAATTTGGAGTTGGGCTTCTTCTTTTGGTTGAGGTGGGAAGAATGTGCCGAGTACTGTGGTTGCTCAACGTAAGCATGGATATCGTAGTGCATCATTCTCATTCATAGTAGTTGGTACCGTAGTGCATGTCGACCACCGCCTAAAATATTTGTCGTACTGAGTAAAACCATCTTTGCCAAAAATATTTCTCTTACTGAGCGCAACCATCTTTGCCTTCTCGCTCTCGGAGACCTTCTTGAGCTGCACAAGGCTCTTCTCAGCCTGCTTTCGGTCGAAGTCTTGCTGCTTGAGGATACCTTGAAATACGCATGAAACTCCTAACTTGAAACAAGTATTCAAATTCACAGTGCGGAACGCATTATATGCGAGCATCCAAATTCACAATATGTAACCAAGGAAATCTGGAGAAAAGCAGGGAAGTACGGAAATGTATCGTAAATGCATGGTGGCATAATAGGTTTTCCGGAATGTGTGCGAACTGCGAATTACGTCTAGCCTCATCTAGTATTACAAATCTCCTCATTCACCCTAAATTTGAGAACGCCGAACACTCCACATGACATACATCCTTCATCCCAAGAGAAATAAACTCATATAAACTCATATAGAATATAAACTCATATAAACAAACTCTCCCCTACCAATCGCCCTCCCGACAGCGTCGATGCTCTCCTCGTAGTCTTGTTTCTGAGCCTGAAAGTCGGCTTTTTCGAGCTTGCGCACCTTAGTGGCAGCATCCAAATCGGCGTTGTAGGCGTCGAGGTCAGCTGGAGATTTTTTTCGGATTTTTTGTCCGCATTGTAGGCGTTGAGATTGGATGGAGTAGTTTGTTGTCAGTATGTCTTCCTTTACTTTTACTCTGAACGTTTAAGTGCATCACAGGTAATTCGTCCTCTATCGTATCACCATCCACTCCCTAAGTATACTGAATCATTCCCCTCACCACTCAACCCCGAGCCATTCTCATACCCAGTCTACAACCCTTCCTCTCACCATTCAGCCCCTCGATTGACCTGCTCAGAGCCTCTGCGTCTGCTGTGGCCTTGGCGATAGTGGCATCAGCTTGCTGTGCCGCCGCGTGGGCGTTCTTCAAATCGTTCGATTTGCTGGCGTTGGTGTCCTCGCACCACCTGAGGGAGGGGATGATGTGGGAGTGTTGGGAATGGAATTAAGACCATGGAGTGGTCAAGTTCGGTTCTGTCTGGTAGGAGTCCGGAAATGTGAAGTCTTCCCGACGCAAGCTCTTCCTTCTGAATCTCCCCTACTTGCTCTTACTGATTGAACTTGATGAACGCAATCTTCTCCGTCTGGGTCTGCCATTTCTCCCCTTACTGGTTAAACTTGTTGCCCGCGATCTCCCTCTTCCGGAAGTCTCCTCTTACTGATTAAACTTGCTGAACGCAATCTCCCCCTTCCAGAAATATCCCCTATCTCCGCTTGCTGATTAAACTTGCTGAACCGATTTTTTCCTCCCTCATCTCCTCTTACTGATTAAACTTGCTGAAGGCAATTTTCTCCTTTTGGATCTCCTCTTTTCCTTTTGCTGCCATCTCCTCGAGCATCTGGATGACTTTCTGCACCGGGGTGACGGCCGCAACGGACCCCACCAGGGTCAGCCCGCGAAGCAGCCCCATGTTTAGTGACTCCTGGTAACTAGGGCTAGAGTCTAACGTTGGGATTAACGTTGGGATCAGGAGTGAGTGTTGCGCATAGGGGTCGGGATCGGATGTTACAGCAATAAAGCGTTGTGTTAGCGTATAATAGAGGTTTGCATTAGAATGATGTAGGAATAGCAAATTCAGAATCAGAGAATCACAATGCAAACATTACAACTAGATATTACAATATCCAATACACCACCACTTCCGACACTACACACCACACATTTACGCCACAAACAACTCTCAAAACAAAAACGAACTGTGAAGAACATGACGAAATCCTGCTTGACATTCTCTGAACACATCTACTACAAATCTCCCAATAACCAGCTATCTCACACCGTGTAGAGATTTTTTAGATAATTTAGGTATTTTTCACCAAATTTTCGCTTTCATCACTCGAAAATCAACAAAGTTCCTACTAAGTGTCGCCCATGCAACTTGATCACTCATCAGACCACGCTCTTCAGTATCGACCGTCTCCACTCTTGCACGCCAAGGCCCCTCACACTTCTCAGACAACGCACCCGCACAGCGTATCCACAAACCACACAGTCTCTCCAAACACCCTCTCCACACCAGCCACTAGAAGTATGATCGCCACATTCAACTCACCACACATCCATTGCTGGAAGTCAAACTAAGCTAGTCGTCGTTCTCATCCCGTGATCCAAGAATCAGGTCGAAACTATGCAAAAAAACTCCACAAAAACACGGGTTTTGGCCCATTGTCACTTCATGTTGGTCAGTCGGTCTCACGTTGTGTTTGCTGTATGTTGGTTTCCAAACGACGTAGTTGCTTTATGTTGGTTTCCCAAAGTCGATGTGCTACTGTGAAACGGTGTGTGAAACGGTTTACATCCACGCAGTGACGTCGGGACGTATTCCAAGTATCAGAGTAGTACTTCCACTACAATACTTTCGGCGCACTCCTACTTCTCAGGCTCGCCGCCTTCCTCATCTCTCTCTCTCGACCCCAAAACGATCCGAAATCAATCCGGCGGTTTCGGTCATTTCCCACAGTGTCAGCAGTGGTATTCCGGGAGCCACCGATCCTCCGCTCCACTCTGTAAGCCACTTTCTGGTTGTAGTGCTCTCGCAAAACGGCTTTGGCAGTGTCGCAGTTCGCACTGAGGACGTCTTTAAACAGTTGCGATTGGTGAGATCTCAAGCCCCTGAGCTCGCGGTTCAGATCAAACACGCGCCGGAAAGAATTGTTGGAAAAAGCGGTGCCGACAGGAAGGGAGTCGGAAATCGGAGGTTTGGAATCCAGGATAGCGATAGATTTGGCGTTGAGGTTAAGGGCGGTGCTAGATCTGGTGGTGAAGTTGGTGTGAGATTTGGTATTAGCCTGGTCAAGTTGATTAGAGGCACTTGGGGCTATAGATTGGGAATCACGAAGAGAGGCCGACGGGGATCTACTTGTGTTCGAGCGCGAAGCGGTATTGCGAGAAGAGGTATGGCTGGCAGAATCGACAGCGTTTTCGCGAGAGGTGGCGTCAGTCGTCGGGGACAGTGTATCCAGAGGCTGTACCGCTTGATGCGATCCTTCGTGTTGAGAATTGCGTGGGTTGGTGCTGGATCTCGAGCCCACCGCATCATTCCCATCTTCGATACCCATCACATTCCCGACCGAGTTATCTACCAACTCATTCCCCACTGCAAACATCCGCTTCCAAAGCCCTAGCCCGGCATATAAAGCGGTCGGCTCTAAATTTCGGTCCACAATCATATCGCAGACGCGTTGGAAATGTCGGAATTTGCCTTCATTAATTGATCCAATCATCCCTCCAAGCGCTCTGGGAACTATGAGTTTGCTGGGCTCGGAAGTTACAGTATGCTTGTTTGTGGTACCACCCTTTGCACTAGGGGAGATTGTATCATCGTGATCCGTTGGGGCAACATCGTCTGGAGAGTCCGCATTCTCCCTCGTATTATTACTCGGAGTACAATCTTCATTGACATTGTTACCACCCTTTTTATCATCTTCCCCAGCCCCTGACCCGCTATTCTTATCAGTTTTCGCCCCACCTTTCCTCGACGGGCTCTTCGTTCCTCCCAGTATCTTCAACTTTCTCAACGTCCCTCGGATGAGTTTTCCACTACCGACTCGCAGTTTCTTCAGTTTGCCAACTTTCCGCTTCCTTTGGCGTTGCCCATTCACATGGAAGGCTCGCCATTTACGGCTGCCGCGGACGGTGAGGTGGTTGGAGGCGCCACTCAAGTCGTGTTTCGAGCCCAGGCCTGACTTTTTACCAGGCGCACACCCCTCCATGCCCAGGAGAAGGGAGGTGACGTGGACGAGGTTGTTACTACTGGCATCTTTGTTATTGATGCGATTGCTATCGTCGTCATTAATACTGTCTTCGTTATGATTTCCGTTTCGGGTCGGCCGCTTTGTCGCCCAGATCCAATGCGAATCAGGACTTGCGAGGGGTAGAGGTTGGATGCGGTGTTCCGATTCGTTTTCAGTTCTCCCTTCGCATAGATTCGTTCCGAGCGGGCGCATTTTCGCGAAGGATGGGCCTTCGCAACGAACCAACTGACACAGATCGGAGCTGATTGCGAATGATTTTGCTGTCAGAAATGATGAAATTGACTTTGCGTCACTGCCATTGGTGTCGCAAGTTGAGGTGGGTTTACCTCCTCCCACATGCCCCAAACCAAGTCGCATAAACACGCGTTGCTGAGGAGTGACGGAGGCCGGCGCTTTCCGGGTACCATTGCTTCGCTTCCGCTGTCCTACTGCGAGGTCCTTGCAAGCTTTCCACGCCTGAAACTGATCGGAAAACGAGAAACGATTACTCGAGAGAATCCCAACCGATTTTGCGAGAAACGTACTTGGAACACAGGATTCGGAAACAGTTTTTCGACTGCGATCATTTTGAGTCTTTTCTGCAGCATTTTCCGCAACATTTGGACTGGTAGTTTTCTGAATTTCGGAAGAATCGGAATACATTATGATTTTGTTCGCAACATTCTGAAACTCATTCATTTTCTTCTTGAGCTTTCTGAATTTCTTTTGTTTCTGCGAAGACAACCCAGTCGCGAGAATCTCTGCGCAGGGAGGGATCGGTTTCCAAGCGGATCTGTTCGTTGTATCACCACCTTCGTCCCTCAATAGCAGCTTCACCTTGTACTTGAGAGTCGATTTCCGCATGCGGAGGGGAACCTTTGACGAAGTCGCATGATTTATCTTAATCTTCTTCGCCGACATTTTTTCCGCAGAGCCGCCAGAAGTTTTACTACCCACTTTCCTCCGACCGACTTTCCCACCCCCGCGATCGCCACTCCCAACATCTATCGCCGTGCTGTGCTCGGAAACCAAAGCCGCTCCAGCGAAATCGAAACACCGTAAAGAATCTACTAGCCCGAATTTTTCCTTCAAAATCCGCTCTGCAGCATTTTCGAAGGTCTCGAAAACAGTCACCGTTGTCCGCAAACTCGTAACGAAATCGCGATCGGGATCTTCGAGATCGCCGAAGAAAGTATTACTTTTGGTTTCGGTTTCTCCTGCAGTTTCTCTCACACTTGCGCCAAACATCCTCTTCATCGCATCCACCGCACCAATACGGTTCTCTGTCAAACTCATTTCCTCCCGCGCCAGCGCCCGTCGCGGCAAGAACCGGCCGAGGATTAGTTTGGACTCCTTTCTTGGATCCTTTTTCGGTCTGCGAGTTACTAGTTTCCGAGCACTCGCAGCAGATTCTTCATTGCGTTCTGTTGACTTTTTGGCAGAACTTGAAGTCAGATCTGAAGACTTACCCTCGACCGTCGACGCTCTGACCTGAATTTCTAGCTGGAGGACGACTTCTTCCAGAATCGGCTCGAAATGGACACCTGCGCGATAGAGATCTTGGAGGTTTGCGCCTGATTTCCCCACGTCCGCGTCGCGCTGGTTTTCCCGTAATTTTTCCCGAGATTTACCCACTAGGTAGGCCGTGAATTGGCTTACACTCGGTGCGGCGGCTCGAGTTCTTCGTTCTTTCGATGTTGGTTGCAGCCAGCTGCGTCCTTCTTCCCACCTGGGAGGTTCTCTGAGTCTTTCCTCATTCACGTCTTCACCATCGGTATTCCAATCGCTCTCGCTCGTGTCCCACGGCGACCCACTTTCTGCATCCCACGGCCCCTCAGCATTGTGGTTACCATCCGCTACGCCACCGCGCTTACTACCGCCGGACTGAGACTCCTTATCCTCTACCTCCTCATTGACCTCTCCCCCACGGGCTTCCAATCGTCTCAGCTCCACTTCCATTTTTTTCAGCTCGGATTCTTCTCGAATTACGTCTTTCTCGTAATCTGCCGCACCGGATTCCATCTCTCTGTCCTCTCGCTCTACAGTCTCCTCATATTCCCTCTGTAGAGCCTGTAATTCTCGTAAATACTTCGTCAAGACTTTGATTTCAGCCTGTCGTTCAGCTTCTCTCTCAGCGTCTTCTCGCTTCTTATTCGCGACCTTCCGTGCTTTCAATTCGTCCAGTTTCTGCAGATTTTGGTTCAATGCGTTCATTTTGTCGTTGTGTTTCACCTTGAGCTGTTCTAGGTCGACTGAGTTTTGCCGAAGAACTGCCTTGATTTTTTCGTTTCCCGTTATTATTTTCGGCGCTCCAGTTGAAGCTCCGCCTCGCAGTTCCGGTGGGCCGACTGCTTTGGCCTGCTCCTGCTTCAAGTTGGCCGGTACCGCCCCCTGGTTGAGGTCATCATGATGCTCCGTTTCCAGCGCACGGTGCTGTATTCTGTGTGGATGACTTTTCGGAAGGCCATCTATTGACTTTTGTGAATGTGTTCTCTCTCTTGCAGGTCCGCGCGTAGTCCTGGCTGGTCGGAAACAAGCAGCAGTGCCCTCTTTGAGCGTCGTCTTCTCTGCTTCACTTTCAGTGTTACTATCAAAGATTCCACCGTTCGCATTATGATTACCATCAGATATTATTCCACCCTCCCCGCCTCCTCTCCCCTTTCCCTTTCCCCCTGAGCTCGCTTTGTGATGGACCACTGGCATCATCTGTTCCGACTGTTCCTGCCTCTCTTCCTGCCTCTCCTCAGGGCACTCAGGTTTGTGCTCCGGTTGATTACTACCTTTACTAGCACTACCACTACCACTACTACTACTACTCACTCCTGACCCTGCCGCCTCCGGGGCTTCCGATTCCTTGTTGTGCAGCAACCTCGCATACTCCTTTCGCATCAATTCCCGCTTTTCCGCTAAACGGTGGGCTGCATCAAGCCTCGGCACATCCATTCCGAGCTGCTGCTCCAGCCGATCGTGCTGTGTGTCGTCTAGATCCTCCAACTTATCTTGGACTTCGCGCACCATGTATTTTAATTTCGCCAGCTCACCTCGCACTCCTGGCGGAAATTCCTCTGGCGGTGGTGATCGCTTCCTGAACGGTGCCCGAACCGGCCTCTCAATCGGCCTTTGAACCGCCCTTTTGTGTTCCCGAGCTGCTGCTGCTTTTTCTTGCGCTCTCGCCGCAGGCCTAAATACTGCTGCTTGGGCCGGTGCTGGTGCTGGCATTGGTGCTGGCATTGGTGCTGGCATTGGTGCTGGCATGGGTGCTGGCATGGGTGCTGGCATGGGTGCTGGCATTGGTGCTGGCATGGATGCTGGCGCTGGCGCTCGCGTTGAGGCTGGCGTTGAGGTGGGCATTGGCGCTTCCCCTGTTTCTGCCATTGGTGCTAGGGTCGGAACTGGCGCTTCTATTGCAGCTGGCACCGCTGCTGGAACCACCGCAGCCTTTTCCTTATCTGGCCTAGCATCCACTGCGGGAGTTTTATGATGTCCTTTTCGTCGTCGTTTTTTGACGTCCTTTTTTGGGGCGAAATTATCGTCCTTTTCGTCGTCGGGCAAACGATCGGCTGCCGGAGCTTCCTCATCTGGCGAAGGATCAGCTACTGGAGTTTCATAGTCTGCTTCTTTTTCCGTTTCACTAACACTAGTAGATTTATTCAAATCTGCTAAAATTTTTGTGACTTCGGCAACCTTGTCCATTTTCTTTTTATGCGCCAGGCTTAGCGCATTCAATGCTTCCAAATCCGCAAGAAATAAAAATTTGCCCGGTTTCGGCTTTGATCGGGTTACTTCTTCTTTTGTTTCCTCTTTCTTCTTTTCGGTTGGTGCCGGTTCCTCTCTTGTCTCCTCTTCCCTCTTTTCGGGTTCCTCTTTTCTCTGCAACGCTTCCAAATCCGCAAGAAATTTGCCCGGTTTAGGCTTTGGTCGGGCTGCTTCTTCTTTTGTTTCCTCTGTTGGTGCTGGGTCTGCTTGTGTCTCCTCTTCCTTCTCTTTTTTCCGCTCATCTAACGCTTGCAAATCCGCAAGAAATTTCCGCCAAACCAAGGTCACCGGGGTTACTTCTTCTTTTCTTCCTTCTGCTGTTGGTTCTGCATTTAACGCTTCCAAATCCGCAAGAAATTTGTGCGGTTTATGCTTTAGTCGGGTCATCGGAGTTGCTTCTGCCGTCGGTTCTTCCTTTGTTTCCTCTGTTGGCGTCGGTTCGGCTTTCGTTTCCTCTTTTTCCTTTTCGGGATCCTCTTTTTTCTCCGGCGGTTCCTCCCCCTTCGGGCCCTTCCCCTCGATCTCTCGTGGCGTATCCTGCGGCGTCTCTCGCCCGGCATCAGCAGGCACAAGCAACTCAGGTTCGGGTATTACTTTGAGTTTCTCAACATCATCCGCGACTGCTATTTTGTCAACGGTATCTCTGTACGGAACCATGCCTTTGCCGTCGGAGTCAAAGTCTTCGTCCACTTCCTCGTCCTCACTCGCACTCCCCTTCACCGCCACCCAGTTGTGCGCAACCAGCTTCTCCTTCCAAGGACCCTCCTCTGGGGCCAAGCGTCGAATTACCTGCGTTTTTGCATGTTTGATATTGACTTTGATGCTGAGGCAGCCGCCCATAGCGCAAACTCCCTTGTTGAAGTTATTATGCAAGGTACGACCCAGGAAGTGATGCACTTTATAATTATTGCTGTTTCTTTCGGGCACTAGCATAATCCCTAATTTCGTACTCCGAATGCACTCCGAATTTACGGAAACGGTTTAAAGTGTAGTGAAAATGGAGCTTACGTCCTGAAGAAGCGGTTCCTTCTGGTCGCTGTCATACGCATAGGGATATTTTAACATCTTACGTCCTGAAGAAGCGGTTCCTTCTGGTCGCTGTCATACGCATAGGGATATTTTAACATCTTACGTCCTGAAGAAGCGGTTCCTTCTGGTCGGTGTCATACGCGTAGGGGTGGCCGGTTGGCTGAAGATCGAACGGACCGGCAAACGGTCGCATCTTCACTTTGGTGACGTACCTTAAGTTTGAGAACTCGGTTCAGGTGACACAGAGTCGACCTCAAGTTTCCGTAATTACTTACAGTCGTATATCTGGTGGGAGATGAGCACACCGTGGTTGACAATACTTCACAGATTTGAAGTTTTACACATTACAATTTTCGATGACTCGTGTTTTTTCTAATAGCTCACCCAAACGCTTCCGTGCACGCGTACAGCTCCAGCTTTCGGGGGCACATCTTATGTTTGTCTGGCGGCACCTCCAGACGGTAGGCGACCGCGACGTTGCGGTTGATATACAGGGTCATCGTCCAGTGCCAGACGATTGCGCTCCAGTTTTGAGGCCGAATCAGCACGGACATGGTGTCGCCTGGAGAAGATTACATTATTTTTGAGTTTATTGCTCAGAGATGTCAGTGAGACCGCACTCAATTTGCTTTCTACATATTCATATGTAGATATCTTAGGCATCAGAGAGGAAGGCTAGGCGATAATGAGGGGGAAAAAAAAGTCTTGGTCTTCAGAGCTTCGGGGCTAGGTGGAATTTGATAAAAGTAAAATAATTATCAAACTGAAATACCATAGGAGCCACAAATCACATCATGAAATACTATATAACCATCAATAGCAACCTTTAAATTTCAAATGTAATACGTGTTTGAGGTTATTAAGGTTATGTGATTGCGCTCCAATTCTGAGGCCGAATCAGCACGGACATGGTGTCGCCTGGAGAATATTAACTTACAATGACGATGACCATACTGGTCCAGTCCTCATGATGAATCAGCACTCACATTAGAAGTCAAATTATTCATCGTTATACTAGTTTGTTTTTCGCTTTTTTCTATTTAGTCAAAATTGAAATTCAAATTCTCTACAATAGTATCTCCTCAATAATAGTTGATCGAATCCTAATAAGTAGTTGCGTAACCAAGTAATTATTCACATCGCCATGATCGCCTACCAACATTCCACCGCAGCGGCCTGGTTTCTTCTCCATCTAGTAGGAACTTCAGTGATTTTTTGCCGTCGTGATACAGCCGGCGCGTCATTCCCTGATACCTGTGTTGGAAGTGGGCAATGAGAATTTGAGTCAAAACTTTGCGAAAACTTTAGACAAAAGAGGATCTTCATTTCTGCAGCGTAAGTATCAGATATGCATGCAGTCTTCTTCAAACTAGGGATCCTTAATCTCGTAAAATCATCGTAAAATTTTTTGAAAGTATTCGTAGATTCAATGCCCACTTCGGGGCCAGTGGTACGGACCGGTGAAGAACCAGCCTTTATGCATATACGACAACCGCTGCGGCATCTTCCCGATCTCGTTGGGGGGTTGCATCGTCACCCCCAAGCCGAGACAGCCCTCCGCAGCGTTAGACGTCTCCATGATTTCCACCTCAAAGTAGTACCCCTGATCGTGCAGGTGCAAGGGTTCAGCCGTCACCGCCGTCACGCCTGCCAGCCGCTTATTGGCCTCCTCTGCTCGGTCGAGTCGACCTAGGCAGCCTTCCAGACCTGCGCATTGAGTTTGTGAGTGAAAATAATAATTTATCGAGTCAAGATCACGTGATAGTACTGGACACAGAGTGCTAGATCACAGGATACAATTTCACTCCACGACGAATTTCCTCCCTCCATAACATTCCCTTTCCGCGTGATACCTCTCGTCTTCTCTAATAGAATTTGTAATAGTAACAATATCATTTTCGCCCCCGGCTTACCCGTCGTTTTGCGCATTTCCGATTCAGGTTTGCGGCATAGTATTAAGTCTTTGCTGCCGCTTTCCAGCTTCGCAGCCCACCCCAGCCGCTTCGAATCCCAACCGCGCGTCATGAAGGGCCCACGTGCGTGAGCCGGAGGAGACCGCTTTGGCATCCTTTTGCCCCAGTGGTCGAACCCGGGTCCTCTTCGGGGATCTTTGGATGTGCCTCTGCGCTCTTTTGAAGTGCTCCGGCGCTCTTTGGGCGTGGTTTGCTCGCCTTGTTTCTTCTTCCTCTGTACAGCACCTGCTGGCGATTGGGCCCCTTCTTGCAGTGCCGAGGTTTTCCTATTTTCCTCGAATTTTCGCATCTTCTGCTCAGGTGGTCCCATCTTGCTACTTCCCTCTTTCAACCGCTTTCCGCTGGACTTCTCCTCGATTTCCGCGCCACGTTGGGAACCACCACAACTTTCCGCTTTCGCACCCCTTTCCCCATCAACAGAATCATAATGACATTGATCCACATCCTCAGCATCAGATTTAGTCGGTGACGCGCTTGGCGAATTATCATTCGGTCCATTTTTGACACCTTCTCCTTCTTTCTTATCTTCTTCTTTGTTTTGAACTTCTTCCTCTTTCTTAAAGTTATGTTCAGATCCGTGTCTATGATCCTGTGTTTGTGGAAAGTAGGCGTCTAGGTTCGTGTGCAGAAGCTCTTCGAGCTCGGCCTGTGTGCGACTCGTGCTAATAGCGTCCAGCTTTTGCAGACCTTCTGCCAATTCTTGCATTTTGGGAGACTTCGGAGAGCCGATCCCAATCATTCCATCCGGAATCTCCCCTTTTGTTGCTTCCAAAAGCGCTTCTATCGCCGCGTGCTCTCCCAGACCAGTGTTGCCGTTGTGCGGAGCAGCTGCCACTCCAGCTGATGCATCAGCTAGTGGTGACGGGACGTCCTTTCCGTCGTTATATCTTTCAGCGTCATTGTCGTCTTTTTTACCGTCTGCTGTCTTCTTAAACGGTAAACTCCCCGTAAGTTTCGTCATGAACGATTTCTTTTGATGAGGACTGGCATCTTCTAAGCCTAAAACTTTCAAATTCTTCCCGCTTTTCTGCGCTCCGGGACTTCCCCCTGCAACCTGCTCGAGGCGTTCATCGAACTTCTTTCCGGTCCGCGCAACGTCCCTCCTCTTCACGTAATACCGTAGCCGGCCATCCCGAATGGCGTTGAACAGAAGATGCGTGGCAGTGGAAACTTCAGAACCAGAAATCAAGTCGTCGATGTAATCGTTCAGTGGGGTGTCATCTTGGGTGTCCTCCTTGTTATCAGGACTGATGGCAATCATGCTGGTTTCCGCATTTGCTTCTTTTTCTCCATCATGTTTCTGAATCTCCCCACCGCTTCTGGCACTTCCAAACGCCCCGCCCAGCACTTTTTCACTTTCGCTCACCTGCTTGATTTTTTGTTCCACCCTCTTCATGCACATTTCATTTACCCTGTCAAATCGATGGAGGTCGTTCATCTTCCGCTCCAGCAACAATCGAACGTGCACCCCAAAACTGAGTGAATTCGGGGGGAAAAGCAAGGTCTTCTTAGTAACTGCTTGTGCCGCTTCTAAGTTGGTTCGGAGCACGCTCGACTTTAGCGCAAAGTCACTCCTCGTCGTCTGTGCGCTTTCTTCACGGTCAGAGTCCCATCCCCGCTCTTCGGCCAACTGAGCATCAGCCGCCCAAGAAGCGAACGGAGATTGGGCATCTGACGACGTCGTCGACACTGGTCTCTTAATAGGACTCTTATGTTCCTCAACAGCCATCGCAGTCAACCATTGTTTCACATTCGCGTTCGTATCTAAATGTTGCGACCTGTGCTTGTGCAGGAGGGAATTCACAACGGCTTTCGAGAGTTGGTGGGGATAGAGATGTTTTGGAGATGGACTTTTGGATGCAGCATCCGAACATTCGCTCAAATCCTGAACATACTTTTCCGAGAACAAAAATCCGATTAGATCGTTTACGTTCGGCATGCTCAGCATATCTGCGACATTTCGCAGAATCTGAGCGTGGTCGACAGCGTAGATCTTGGTGGTGATCTTTTTTGTTTCACTTTCTGGTACTTCTGTTTCCGTGGCACCGGTGCTCGGTTTCGCCTGTACATGCCCGCTGTCTCCAACTTCTGAGTCATAAGATTCGTTATGGGAGCCCTCAACCGCCTGCCCAATGGTCGGAGGCTGTTCCGCTCCCGCTCGTCGGAACTGAGACGGCTGCGGTGAGTTCGGTTTCGGACGTGCGCGACGGGATGGAGTTGTAGGGGACGATCGCGTGGGGGACGATACCGTAGGGGACGCAAGGGACGGTGCTTGCTCCACCGCGTCATTCGCTGGTATCGTGAGATCTCCCGACGGCAGTGGTTTCTGTGGGCCCACATCGGTATCAGCTCTCAGACTGAACCTATTTGCGCCTGTCGCGTACCACATGAAACCATCAAATTGCTTATTCTCTTTTGATAAGTTCACGGCGAAAACAACCGGTCGCACGGTCTGAGCGATGGAGGCGGAGGCAGGCTCGCTTAACGTGGAATTATTCTGATTCTCAGTCGCAGGATTCTCTATCGGATATCTCACGAAACCTTCACCGTCAGAGAGGGCAGTGCCGCCGTTGTCATGCCCTGATTTCTGTACTACCCCTTCTCGTTTCACCACTCCCGTAGGAATAGCGCATTCGTAAACGGCCATGACGTAACGCGTTTCGAGCGGTAAATTGCAGAAGCGAGATCCCTCTGTGCGACAGACGTTGATTAATTCGAGTTCCGTGAAGGAGCCCTTCAGTTGTTTCACTTGAGACTGATCGCCCTCTGCGTACACTTTCGGCACGGCGATCCCTGAAGCATCGTCACGTGAACTACCCGCGGTTTGATTTCTGGCATGCCTTTCAGAGGACCCACTTGGGAGTGCCGCTGCTTTCGTCTTTGATTCCTCGCCGTTATCCTCTTCTTTACCCTCTCCTCTCACTGTACCTTCCCCTTCCCATTTCCTCCACGCCTCTCGAGTCTGCTCCCAGAAGGTTTCGCTATTATTCGCCGAACTCGGCTTCACACGCACTCCACCACCCCTGGAGATTTGGACGTGCTCGGTGCAACTTTCTTTCGCGAGCGAAAACTGCAAATCGATTTGTTTCCCAGCGCTACTAAGCTCGCTCGAGTGGAATTCGCACATGTCGTATATTCTGCGAAGCTCAGAATCGACCGTGTTGCGCAGAAATTCGTGAAACTTGGTTTTAATCTCATCTTCTAGCTTTGATCTTGACGTCACTCCAGTGCGGATGTTGAAGTTTAAGAGCTGCTGCGGGATTTGCGTCAAGCTGTTGCGAGTACTATTCCGACCGGCGCCGTCATCCGAAGCAGAGTGTTGATCTATATTTTCCCGATGAAATTCATCGCCACCGGATCGGTTGCGAAATTCGTTTTCGATATCTTGCGCCTGTTTCTTGAAAAACGCATGGTAGAAGCCTACGTTGGTGCCCTCTTCACGGAGCTCCTGAAGCTGCGGGAGCTTGAACTCCTTCTGTTCCTGCACCCCCTGCTGCGCTCGCTTCTGCGCCACCTCCTGCACAACTCGCCCCTGAAACACGCATCCTCTGCTCAAACGTTTGTCCTGGAGTTTCTGTCCTCCCGCAGTATCAGATGCGCGTCCTAAATACCACCTCCCACCGTGGAAAGTTTCACAGAGAAACACCTTTACACAATCCGTCCTGATGGTGAGATCTCCATTTCTGTTTTTCAGCAAAATCACTTCCTTGGCTCGTAATCGTTCGTAGAGCTGCGCGACATGCGGGAAGAGTGTTTCAGTAGCATTGGCGTCAATATCGGCTGCGCCTGTAAGCAGGTCATCGACTTCATCGATATGCGAAGGGTCTTCAAACAGCTCAGGATTATCGACCCTTTCCCGTAAAGATAAACCCTTCTTTTTTCTCGCATAATAGATCAACACTCTGACCAGCGCTTCGAACGTCGGTGGAGGAGGAAGCACGATGGCACGAGACTCATCATGCGATGTTAATTCGTTTGAGTTGCTTCCCAAGAAACGATCGCTAGTATCTGCAGTATAATCTGCATTCTCCCTCAGAAATTGATCCACAAACTCCCCACCTCCGAACACAGAGAGTATCTTTTGCGCTCGTCTGTCTGTGGTGAGGAGGGATTTAGCATTGTGGTCTGAGGGACTCAGTGTTGCGCTCAATGCTGGAGGAACGTTGTTGTGCTGTCCGTCGCGGAATGATTGGCTACTATGAAAGTGCATCATCATGAGATTTAATTTCTCTGAGGCAGATGACATCAGTGTCATTTGCTTGAGGTTGTCACTCGTCTGATTTTCATCGCCTCCTGACCGGTCATTTGACAACATTCGTTTCATCATACTGTGAGAGACTTTCGAGCACAATCGCACGTACGGATTCTCACTTTCGTGGTTCCAGTACGCGCCTTTTGCCAAAAGTCGAGGTTCGGAACAGGTGCGGATGAGACGGCGCGGTTTGATTTTCTCAGCATTTGCCATGATTAGAGGAGAAGCAGCAGAACCAGCCCCGATTTTCGCGCGAGGAAATCCTATCTCAGCTAAAGCCAACCCATTATCATAGTCCGAGAAAGTCTTCTTGGTCTTCTTTCTACCACCACTTTCACTCGAATCATCATCGCTGCTATTCGATACCGGAGTGGTAAACTCCGAGTCATCCGAATCCACCGTAGTAGACTCAGACTCGTCACTCGTAGTTTCAAATTCCTCCTCGGTCTTCCGGCCCTCCTCGTAAACTTTTTCATCACCATCGTGTAAATCAGTGTCTTCAGACTCATCATCTCTCTCATCTTCCGAATCCACAGCGTTTTCTATTGCTGAAGTCTTTTCACTTTCCGGCGCCCACGGATGTCCCGTCGGCTGCAAGTCGAAAGGACCAGCAAACGGACGCATCTTCACTTGGGTGACGTACCTTAAGTTGAAGTACTTAGTATTAAAGCGTACCAGATCTTAAATTTGAAGCTCATCCCTTTTTCCAAAGATTTGAAGGCGATGCTATTTTAGATCATTCCTCCTTTTCTAGCACCCCACCCAAACCCCTCCGTGCACGCGTATAAATCCAGCTTTCGGGGGCACCGGCCGTTTTTCTCTAGCGGCACGTCGAGGCGGCAGGTGACCGAGGCGCTCCTGTTGATATACAGCGTCATCGTCCACTGCCAGACGGTGGCGGTCCAATCCTCTGGGCGAATCAGCACGGCCATGGTGTCACCTGGAGAAAAGTAAATTTGAAGTTCGGAGTTTTGTGGATGAATTTAAAGGATGAACATGGTGATGATCATAGCAAGTAGTACCCCAAACGGAAGTAATCGTCGGTAGTTAATAACGAAGAAGTTAATAGTATAGAATTGGTAAGAATTTGGTAAACGCTATGCTTGATATCCCCATTCCACCTGGCCTATTAACAAGGGAGTTCAATTTTAATTGTTGCGTAGCAATGGTGGCATTCCCATTCCCTACCAACATTCCACCGCACTGGCCTGGACTCTGAGTCTTCTCCATCCATCAAGATCTCCATTTGCTTCTTCCCGTGTCGATAGAAATTGCGGATTGAGCCCGCATACGGGCCACAGAAGAACCAGCCTGTGGAAATAGGATTATCGTTGATGTTTGCAATACTAATAAGCAGTTTTGCAATTCTAATAAGCAGTGAGGTTTGTAGTCTTCAACACTGTGAGCTTCGTTCTGTAGCATCATTGACCTTCGTTCTGTAGCATCATTGACCTTCGTTCTGTAGCATCATTGACCTTCCTTCTGTAGCATCATTGACATTGACTTACATCAACCAAGTTCCAAATTCTTTTCACCTCAATCCCCCGTAGACTAGTATACCTCGTTCCAAATCCGACAACCGATCCGGCATCGTCCCGATTTCCTCCGGGCGCGCCATCGTCACGCCCAGACCGAGGGAGCCGTCCGCGATATTATCCGTGGTCTCCATAACTTGCACTTCAACATAGTACCCATGATCTGAGAGTGGCAGGGGTTCAGAGGCCACGGCCGTCACTCCACCGGCGCCTGGGTTTACAGTTTGGGGAAAATAATGATTTACAGAACGACAGATTACATGAAATTGTTTTTCCGCCAAAACATTGCGTGTTCGCCTTGCATCTTTCGATATAGGTAACCGATAACCCTATGCCGATAACTCGATCATCGCCTCACCCGTGTCTTTGTTCGCCTGAGTTTTCCGGCAGAGTAGCAAGTCCTCGCTGCCGGTTTGGAGCTCTGCTGCCGGACCCAAGCGCTCTGCATCCCAACCACGGGTTAACAAAGCATCGACCGGCGAACTCGCTTTTTCTTTCCTGCCAGATCGACCGCAGTTGTGCTGACCTTCTAGAGCTAGTCTGGACGTAGTTCCTGGTTGGTTATTCACTCTTGCCCGGGTTGCTTTTTTGCGTGAGGCTTCTTTGGTGGATCTTTTGGTCCACCCGAAGTCGTCTATTCGACAATACATAGGCTCTTTGCTAGATCTTTTGGTCCACCCAAAGTCGTCTATCCGACAATAGATGTGCCCAATTTGTGCAGGGGCTGCTTCATAACGGATCTTTTCTACTGGAATGGATGACGCAGTGACACCGTCACTACCACCATTTGTATTATTGTCAATGTCGAGGACATCTGCATTATGATTATCACTAGCAGCCACCCAGAATGTGTCATTTTGGTCCGAGATGAGATAGTTTTCGCGACCAAGCGGAGCTGAATTATTCGATTTCTGCGATCCTGGAAATTTCGATTCCTTGAAGTCTGCTTCTGTAGCCCGCGAATTTCCCGAATCAACAATCCTTCCCGCATCTAACTCATCGTATTCTCTGTTCGCAATGACCTCGCCACCTCGAACTCCCACAAACAGATCTTTTTCCAGATAATCAAAGGCGACTGTCTGCCCCACCCCGCTGTTCCTACTATTTTTACCACTATTGTTT
>Ga0099798_10136_pt1 | contig 23244 bp, 17 predicted proteins | sample Uncmet_Sort29A_1_FD_89870 | JGI IMG/M metagenome (GOLD analysis project Ga0099798, IMG submission 89870) | Marine eukaryotic communities from CALCOFI LINE 67, Pacific Ocean - CN13ID_Sort29A_1 | ecosystem: Environmental > Aquatic > Marine > Oceanic | place: Pacific Ocean: Monterey Bay | collected...
GATTTATTGGTATCATTACTATGAAATTAAATCAATATATTAAAGAAGATGAAAATACAGAACAATTATTAATTGAAATGACAAATGATTATAAAGATCGTTCTTATTATAATGGATTTATAATGAAAAGTATACCCATCTTATGTGAACAATATAAAGATGAAGTATCTGGTGATATATGTATAAGTGAAGTGATTAAAAAATTTTTATAAACTGAATTTAGGAAAAAAACCTGGATAAAACCACCCATTATGAATGACAATACTCAACTAACCACGGCCTCTGGCTATAACACCTCGAATATGATTTTTTCCAAACCTGAAGTTGGAAATATCCCGGGAAGTGCACTTTCCTTTAAGCGAATTCGTATTAGCACTAAGAATGATGATAAAACAACTGGAGATTTGGTCTTGTCTACCCCCCATTTGTTTAGTTTTGGTGTACAAGAAAATACGGATATGAATACGGGCAATGTAAATGGATATACAATGCCTCTATGTATGTGGAGTAAAGACGGTGTCAAGGAGGAAGAAAAAGCATTTACAGATGCTTTGGATCGTATCATTGATCATATTAAACAATATATTCTTGATCATAAAGACGACATTGAAAAGTATGATTTGGACATGTCGGATTTGAAGAAATTGAATCCATTGTATTGGAAACGTGAAAAGGGGAAGATTGTAGAAGGAATGGGTCCGACCTTGTATACAAAACTACTACATTCTAAAAAAACAAATTCAATTCTAACCCTCTTTTACGATGCAGAAACAAATGAAGAAATTGAAAACCCATTGGATCTACTCAAAAAATATTGTTACGTACACGCAGCCATTAAGATTGAATCTATTTTTATTGGTAATAAGATTTCTCTGCAAATGAAGATGTCTGAAGCCAATGTAAAATTGCTATCCACGGGACCCAAACGTCTGCTTGCACGACCAAAACCAACCACTTCCGCTTCCGAAACAAGTGAAGAATCCAGTGAAGAAGAAAGTGATTAACTAAATTAAAAAAATATATGTATTAATATAAATGTATGATATCGAAGTACAAGAATTTAGAAGTCAACTACAAGAAATGAAATCTAAATTAGATAAAATAGAACAAAGTTCAGATAAAATGGATAAACATATTGATTTTATTGAAAGTGTATATGCTACATTAAAAGCACCGATTGATTATATTGTAGGTACGTATAATAAATTATTAAAATCATAAATATATATATATTTATAATTTATAATAAATGAAAGGAATTGTATATTTTAATCAAGATATCGAAACGTCTAAAGATGGTGTGCTCAATGCAAGCATCCTGTGGCCTTTGTTTTATTTTATATTTGCATTCGTGTTAAAAAAGGAACCAATCATTTCAATATGGATATCTTTTAATATAGCGTGTTTGGTATGTTTATTTCAATTTGATAATATAAAAAGTTCAATTGTATGGTATACAGGATTATTTATTGTATTGTATGGAATGTATGGGACATTTAATATACAAATATTGATTAGTATTGTATTATCTGTATGTATTAGTATATGTTATTATTATATGCGAAATACAATAGATCAAGAAGAAAAAGGAACGATCTTATCCAGTGTATGGTTTGTATTACCATATCTAATATTTACAATCATTATTTATAAAATGAAAATGAAACAAAAACAATAAAAAAAATTAAGAATGTCTCTATCTCAAGAATTATCCGCTATATTATTTGATTATACAGATGAAATCCCAGAAAGTACGTATATGTCGATACTAAAAGAATTACAACATATTCCAACCGATATATCTACTATATCAAAAGAAGTCTCTTCTCAAAAATTAGAAGAGCTCTGTTCTCAAAAAAAACAATTAAAAAGACATATAACAGAAAACAAACACTATATTCGTTATTATACAAGAGAATTTCAATCGGAACTTAAAAAAACAACATCTGGGATTTCATATATAAATAAATTACAAAAAAATATACATCAATTAAAACAAAAGAAACAACTACGTGAAAGTGTTGATAATATATTTGTAAAAATACAAAATACAAATGTATGTGTATCTGAATTACCCAATAAAACACTAAAGGCAATCATTGCTCCCATACCGACACATCTACGAAAAGGTATCAAAACAAAACAAGAAATGTTAGAATGTATTGTTCGTTATAAACATCAATTGTTTACTACGGAAAATAACCAAAACTCAATTATTGCTGAGATTATAAATATTTTCACAGAACCTATATGGAATAGTGTACCAGAAGAAACAACACCTATAGACAACACACATACGTCACCTAGTGAACTCATTGTTCCAGACCAAACACAAACATCACCCAGAGACAGTGAAATTCTACAGGAAATCGCGGCCACCGATCCAAATCTCCGATTTGTATGGTCCGAATTGGATAATGTACCAGAAGAAACCACTCCTATACACCAAACACAAACATCACCCAGAGACAGTGAAATTCTACAGGAAATCGCGGCCACCGATCCAAATCTCCGATTTGTATGGCCCGAATTGGACTGAGGTATACACCAAATCGGTTTTACATAAATATTTTAATAAATTAATAAATATTTATTAATTTATAAATGAATATTATTGTTATATGTTTACTTTTTTCTATAATAGCATTAATAACATATGAAATTATATTATATAAGGGTGTATATAAACAAATACCATCTTTTCAAACACAACTTATCACGGATATGAATACACCATCTTTAGATATCCAAGAACCTACTTTACATATCCAACAAGAACACGATATATTACCTCTATCCAATATATTAAGTACAACCCCTACCTATCCAAGTACATCCATCCATTCAACATCGAATCAAACGAATATATCTAATTTTAGTTGTTCATATCATCAATACACCAAATATGATAATTATGGTGTATATTGCGAAGATAAATATATAAAATATGGGAATACCGAACCCGAGTTATGTACATTTCCAAATTCCAATAGACCGGACACGCCCCCAACCCTCCCCACCACCAACACGGAGAACTGCTTCGCATCATCTGTAACGCAAGAAAACTGGAACTGTGACCGCGCAAACACGATCCAGCTGGCAGGCAGCTACAGTGGGGAGGATGGTACTCCTGGTATCACCGGGGACGAGTGTGCACGGCTTGCCTACGCAAACGCAGAGTGCTCGGACCTCATTAACTATTACCCTCAAGGCACTACGTATGCCGGGGAGTGCAAGTGTGTGAAAAAGGATGAAAGTTGCGATTACCCTCATGGGTGGAGACAGCAGGGTGGTCAAGTAGCGTCAGTGTTGTGCCCGCCTACCCCGCCACCCCCACCCCTGGTACCCGAACTTATAATCAATGAATGTACACCATTATTGTATGTACCTCATATATATATGTTAAATTCGTATCCGATATTAAAATTATGGACTCATAATACGACTCGTAAAAAAAATCTAGCTTCGTTTGTATATGATCGTACACGTAGTTCTGATTTGTTTACACAACTTGGTGTAGATCAAGATACGCATAATTTACCAACATTTAAGGGGGAAGCGTGTGCTACCTTTTTTGATGATGAATATATATTTATTAAAAAATTTATAATATCTGAGAATGGAAATATGTATACGTTAAGAACAATATGTGATCATTTATGCGGTCAATTTGAATTTAGAGAACCAAGTAGTTCTATGATATGTGATGAAGATAACCATTGTAATTTGCCAGGTGTGAATGAAAATAATAAATATCGTCCACAAACATCTGGTTTATTATTTAAAAATATGAATATTGTAAAAAATGATATATCTGATTTTGAAATAGATACAGATGAAACCATATATGTATATGCAGATAATAAAATATCAACACAGAATAGAGAGAGTGAAGAGATTGATAACTGTTTGTGTTTTAAAATATGTAATGAATATTTATTTATATTAACAACACAAACAGTTATACAAATGAATAAAAACACATTTAATACAACCACATATTCAATAAGTGATTCCAGTCAAGTATTACCACCATATTGTCCAACATCCGGAGATACAACCGACAAAAATCACATGGAACAATATGTAGACTGTCAAACCATTTCTAATACAGCTACTTATATTCAATGTGGGTTTTATGAAGATATATATTATTTATTTGTATCATACGAGAATGGTTTATTACGTTCATATACAATACAAACAAACATATCTACTCCAAGCATTGTATTACATCCATCTCCTACTTTAAATGATACGGATCCCAGTCCAAATAAAAATGTGAACCAAATTAGAGCACCTTTAGGTGGGATATCATCATTTCAAATTGTACCTGATCAAAAAGATTATTCTAAGTATACCATATATGTAATGCAACGAAAATATATCAAAGAATCTTTAAATGTAATTAAAACTGTATATGTTCCAAGGGAAGAAAGGCAACAGTTACAAGAAAATTTTAGTTGGTGGGACGATATTGGAGACTTTTTTGAAGACGTAGGTGACGATATTGTAAACTTCTATAAAGGAAAACCGGTAAAAAGAAGGGGTGGTACGATTGAAGATAATGGCGGTGGTGATTTATATATATATAATCACACTTCAAATCAAACAAAGTGGGTTGGGTTTTTATATCATTGGGATTTAGGAGGTATGATGAATACAAATGCGTTAGAAGATTTACATATAGATACATTTACAAATCATTCCTTATCATTTCAAGTAATGCCTCATATGATTAAAGACACGGATATGATAAAGGTTCAATCCAATTCATTAGATGTATGTTATTATAATGTATATACAGATGAAATTGATATTGAACCTACTTTTAATATACAAGAAGATACCAATTATCCTGGACAAGACTCGATTCTTTCGAACAGTTTCCGTTTCCAAGACATCACAGACGTAAAAGGGTGTGTAGACAAGTGCATCGACAACCCATATTGTGATCGAATCACAGTGGTGTCGTCTGGTGATTACGTGGGATGTTGGTTAAAGTCACAACCCGATGATGGTACTGCATACAAATACACAGGTGATGACACCATAGGTATTATGAAATCCGTTAACGTACGCAAAGATGATCAAGGGAATGAAATCACAAAAATTGGATATATTGATAATAATAAATGTATACTTTCTTTTAATGATTCTCTAAATGAATTAAAACATCAAGATATGTCAATGAATATGCTTACTACATCTCAATATAAAACATTACATCATTCCGATGTGAATACAAATTATCCTTGTAATTTAACATCTCCTGCATATGTATTACCGTATCAAAATACAAATGGTGTAGTCAATGAAGAGTTGGCTTTATACAATAATATAAATAAATTTATAGATACATATCCAGTCGATGGATCATTAGGATTTGGTACAGGATACCCATATAAATCTAAATTTGTAATACAAGAAAATCAACAATTTAAAGATGTCATAAAAGAATTTGGAGAAAGAGAAGCAGAAGATAACGACATATGGAATGAAGATAAAAGACCTGTTCTATTTAAACAAAATATAAAAGATTCAAATACAGGTGAGATAAGATATATGTGCTCGAATATTGCAACGGATGTATATATTAATAGTACGAATACATATCCAAATAATTTGCAAGATACAGATACACATAAATTCTGTAATATACATCCAAACTTTCAATCATCTACGGATAATGTACTCGCTACATATAAACAAATGGGTGATACATATATAAACCATTTTGATAATTTTGAATATCAGGGAAATGAGGGAATTTGGAAAGAGTTTATGAATTCAAATGTGTCGGAACCGGATCATATGATGTATGGGTTAGAAACATGTGTATATTCACATAATAATAATGGTTTTTTTGCAACAAATAATTGGGGGTCCTATTGTAGAACCGGATATAATCAAAAAATTGGTTGTGATCCAACAAAAACAATAACGGAGGATACAGGTGCGTATAGTTGTAATACTGAAAATTCAAATGTGATCTCAAAATCATTAAATTCTTATTTAATGTCCTCTTTGGATTATGGATGTACTATATATGATGAAGATTGTACAAACGCATATACACCAGATGAAAATATTCTATGGAAAAATGCAAATAAAAGTTGTCCTACCATTCATTCATTGTCTGAACTATCTATTTTAAATAATTATACAAATGAAATAGAAACTTTATATGAAGATAATAATAAAGGTAGTTGGTTTAATAAAGAATGCCCATCTACACACCCATATAAAAGAGCCTTAAATAATAGAGATCGTGGTCATAAAGGATTAACACGTATAGATGATAACACAATTCAATACGGTTGTTTTAAAGATAATGCATATACAGATAAGATTCTAAAACCAGAAATACATTTACCCGATGAAATAGATATACATAAGGATACTGAATTAGTAGAGTATAATACACAATATACAAATGATACAAAACTAACTCTAATAAAATCACCACCTAGTGAAATAACCAAATGGGGGGTAAGCTTTGCATCAGGTCTAGCAGCATTGCGAACATATGACTGGGACGATTCGGGTGAACACACGAAAGTTCCTGATACTATTTTTATAGATCCAAATAATATAAATGGAGGTATTCGATTTAGTTATTTTGAGACAATCGGTGACTCATTACAGGGATCTATAAGTGCAGAAGAAAGAACTGAACAAGCAACCAATAGTTGTCGAATATTATGTGAATATAATGAAGATTGTGTTGCTTTTACTGTATGTGATGAAGAAGCGTGTAATGAAGATAATAAGGTTTTCCATATGGACATAGAGTCAATGTATTATTATCCACCAGATGACCCCCCCCCCGGACAACGATGACTGCCCCGAAAAGGATGTTTTTGGGATGGGCGGCTTAATACATTGGGAATGCTATCAACCACCTTTCCAGTCCCAGCCTACCTTTACCGATGGAATATGGGCTAAAGACGGTACAGGTATTCCGGACAGTTATTGGAGCGCCCCCGATGCAGCGCCTATCGCTCATGTGGTACATCAATTAACTGAACTTAAAATGCCATATTGTTATCTTAAAAAAAGTATAATACAAGAATCAACACAAACAGCAGGTCATACTACATATATTATGCCAAAAAAACCAAATGAACTACAAAGAAATCCAATTATAATGCAAACAGATATAAATCTAACAAATTCAAGTAACTCACTCGATCAAACACAATTAGGTGCAAAAGGTGTTATGAATAATACTGATTTTGGGTACGGAAACTACAAATTAGATGGTAATAATGATCAAGACGCACAGCGTAGTGATGCAACCACACTGGCAGACTGTTACACAGCGTGTGTAGAAGATGATCTTTGTAAACGAATTACGTTTAAAGATAATACTTGTTGGTTGAAAGGGAAACCGTTTGATCCTTTTCAAAATCCGAATTTTATTGCTAATAAATATATTCCAAAATCTCTTGTCGATGAGCGACCCGATTTATTAGGACCAGACCGCTATAATGGATATATATCAATGAATGTAAAAGAAGATTTGTATGGAAATACAATTCACCCAGAACAATTAACATATCCTACAAATAGTGTAATGTATAATTTAATGTCTGGATTTGATATTGAAAAAGAAAACTCACAAACAGAATGCGTTCGACCCTTACACCCTTTAAATGAAAATGAATGGAGTGATAGTTGTAGTCCAACTTAAAGAATTAACCTTATTATATAATGAGCACAACCATCACCATTACTCGTGAAGAATATGATATGTTAGTCTATATCGTAAATAAAAGTAATAATGAAAAGATGAGAAGGAGTCAAGCGGCTAGAAAATATTTTGAAAATCATAAACAAGAAATATATCAAAGACAGAAACAATGGAGAGATGCAAGTAAAGAAAAAATCAATGCACGTCGTCGAAATGCATATAAATTAAAAAAGGATGCAGAGAAAAAGCTACTCTCCGCGTGTGAGACAAACGATGTGGGAGCTATTACCTTGGCATTAAAAGAGGCCAAAACACGCAACGTCAAACCACAAGTGATTGAAAAAGCGGAAGAAATGATTCAGTCGTAATTTATGTTTAATAATTATTATAATTATTAAACGAATATATCAAATAAAACAATACTAATGACTGATAAAGCAAGGCCATATGTTATTTTAGGTAATGTATTATTTATATTAATATGGATTAAAAATAGGAATATGGTTAACCCAATTGTAAAAAAGATATGAGATTTCATATTTGTATTTGTTTCATATGTTATGATATTTAATAATTGTTTACGAGATGAAATCGTATTTGAATCGGATAACACTTTTAAGACATATATACATTTATTATTATATTCTTTCATAGTAGCTGTTTTTGTAGATATTGTATCCGGATCAATGTATTTATATAGATATGGAAATGTGTCTTCATCTATACTTGTATCTCCAATACTACTTTGCAACACACGAATCGTAATGATTATATCATATATTTCCTGTGAAATGGTATATAATGAATAATAATCATCCTGGATTTGTGAAATGGTTTCTGTTATAATATCTTCATCGATTTGATTTGATTTAATAATTTCTTGTATACGTTTGAAATTATTTGTAATATTATCTTCTAAAATATTAAAATTCTGATCATACCCTTCTAATTGTGTATTATATATCTGATAACGATCTACACACGTACACCATTGTGTTTCTGTGTTGCATTCTTCTTCATTTGCATTCAGTAATGTGTATCGTTCATTTTCACAACTTTCACAATCATTTGGTCCAAATGGAATGGTTTTGCCAGTACCATTTGGACACACCACATCAAATTCAATACATTTACCATCTTGTAATGTATATCCTGGATAACAAGATATACATTCGTCTGTGTTTTCAGGATTTACAAATCCATTTTCACAAGAGTTATATATTAAACAAGTATCTTTTTCAGTATTATAAATATAATTCGATTCACATTTTTGTACACATTGTCCGTTGACTAATTCATAACCTGTATTACATTGCATACATTCATTATCAAATGTTTGATATAAAGATGGTAACGAGGTACCATTAGCACAATTATTTGAAAAGGGTACACATTGATCATTATCAATCGTATAACCTTGACATTCACACGAATTACTTAAAACCCATTTATTATTTTGTTGAATCAAAGATGTTTTAAAGGCATTTCCACAATCTATATTATTATTATCATACGTAGGAGATAATTGACCATCTTCACATATCAAATCATCAAATGTATGATTTGTATTAAATAATAGTTTGCGTGTATAACTTAATTTTAATAGACCATTTTCTTCATATATATATTGTTTATTATTTTCTTCATCAAATGTATATATATAATAATGCGGCATCACCTGATTTGAATTGTTTATGGGAGATGGAATAAAATCTGCATTATAATTCTTCATTATATTAATATTAAATAATACATCTTTACTATTTTTATATATAATATCGTTATTATCTGTTAATATTTTTAAATGCAACAAATCAGATGCATCAATAATAATACCAGCCTTATTATCGTTTGTATGTACTTGATCTCCAAATCTCCAAATGCGTGGTTTTTCTATATAAAAATCCGTCGGAGAATTACTTTCCATAATCACATTATTGATGACACTAACGTATTTATTTTCTACGGTGTCAGCCTCCTCCCACGCTACCCCGGTACCACCACTGGCATCCGCCAACACGGACGCTACTTGACCACCCTGCTGTCTCCACCCATCGCAACGTTCATCCTTTTTCACACAATTGCACACCCCGGCATACGTAGTGCCTTGAGGGTAATAGTTAATGACGTCCGAGCACTCTGCGTTTGCGTAGGCAAGCCGTGCACACTCGTCCCCGGTGATACCAGGAGTACCATCCTCCCCACTGTAGCTGCCTGCCAGCTGGATCGCGTGGTCACAGTTCCAGTTTCCTTTATGTCCCCAAGATGATGCTTTTACCTGGCAGATCGTGGATGATGGTAATCCGACGGAGGTTCCGGTATTTTTATATTGTATATGGACTCGATTGTCATCACCCGTAATTTGATCTTCATCTTCACTAACCGCCGTTATTTTAAAAGATACAGGATTTAGATTATCGGATAATTCAAGCTTATTGTCGTATGTAATTATTGCATTGTTATCAATACAACAAGTCCAGTCTGGAAAATGAGGATTCGCATTATCAATATAAGATTTATCATTCAATTGCCCATTACAACCACATACGGTTGGGATTTGATTAATTACTTTTATACTATGAGGAGAATAGTTCGGGTATAGATTAATACAACTATTCCGTACCGCATTTTCTGTATCTGTAGGAACACAACAAGTATATTCATTATCACCTGCATTCCCATTGTCCAATTGATTTCCTCCATATATACGATTGCATTCCCCTGCTTCGGCTGTTTGTGGAAATACTATGATTTGTTGCTTATCTCCGTAAGGCTGATTGTTTGTATTACACGTATCTATAATAGTTTGAGGAATGTGTGTAGGTATAGTTACATTTTTATTATTCGACTTTAATGGACCATTTAAATAACTAGCATTCCTAGTTTCTTCACAATTCGGTATGGTTTCAAAATATTCAAATGGGATACCATTACACGTACCTGCTTTCGGATTTCTTTGAATATCACTGGGTGTAATATAAAAACAAAAATCATTGGTATTCGTGCATTTTTTATATTCAATCGAATCGATTAACATAGATCTTGATTTATTATCATACCAATATTCCGCTGCAAAATCTTGACGTGGAGAATTAGATAGTGAAAATAATTGATTACACGGTACGTCACCCGTTTTACCTTCCAATGTACAATTGTTACTGCTATTACTTGTAACTCTATAATAGTCCGCTACACCATCGTTATTTCTCCATAACACATATTCACCCACATTAGGTATGGTATCATTCACTTTACGAACTTGCATACCACCATCACTCATTAACGGTATCCATTTTCCACACTTAAAATCATTCAAAATCCAATTATACCAACTAATGTATATCCCAATAATAATATCTATATTCGCATTAAACATTTTTTTTTCTGAAAAAGTATCACAAGCAGTGGGAGGAAATAATGATATAATTTCTGAATATAAATTACCATTTCCGCAATAATCGTATAATGTTAAATCTTCATTATTTTCTTCAATCTCACTAATGTATAAATAATTTTGTAAATTATATTTATTTTTTAATTCATTCTTATGAATATTGTCAAACCAACTTAAATCACTACAAGTGGATGTATCACCTAACTCTGTTTTCAATTGTTCACCAAATTCATATACTAATTGTCTTTGAGTCGAATCATAATAATTTAATCCAGCAATATCATACTCGTCTATATTATCAATGGGTGTATCTATGAAATCATGTTGTGTTAAACATTTTATATCACGATTCCCATCTTTATCATATACAAATTTACATATTCGATCTGTATTATCTGATACAGATGGTGAATGGCAAGTTAATAATATTTGTTTACGAATATCATTTTGCATTTTTTGATAGTAAAAATCATCTACTGTAATACCTAATTTGTTTTGTAATCGACCTGGGGTCCAATACACATCTTCAGCCACATTATTCGGAGTCCACTCCCATCCACGTCCGGTTGGTTCTATCATACGAGATTGTGAATTCCAATCTTGATCATTACTAAATAAATTATAACTTATTTTTCTGTTTTTAAACATACGATCATCTTTATAACCTTTTGGTAAAAATCCGGTATCTTTATCTCTTTTATCTCGAGGAAGATTGCTATTATAATCATATTTGTAATTTAATTTATCATACATATCTTTATCGGTTTCATAGTATCCAAAATAATTCATATCCCATAATTGCCAATATGGATAATAATGACGCGGTAAAAATCCATCTCCTATATACGTACCATCTTTCATATTATTTTCATACTCAGACCAAGGTACATTATACCCACCTTTAATAACATTTATAGGTGTTGTGTATTTATTTTGTAAAGGTTTTGAAGATTCCCAACCTTGACCACTCTCATCATTCAACACCGGTGCCATATACTGGTAATCACACGGAAATCTCTGATGATCACAATTATTGCCTAACGGATTACATTCAAATTTGTCCTGACACACACTTTTCCATACATCATTTGGAGACCAATTCCAAATAGATTCATTACCTGTACGAGGTTTGGTAATTTGGGAATCCCCAAAGTTGTCCATTTTTGTAAACCTATTATCATATCCATACGTGTAGTTTGGTCTATCATGTGAAAAAAATGATTTGGCGATTACTTCCGTATTATCCAAACAAGATGCTTTATCACAATCATTCGGATTGATTTGTATACGACCTGTTTCCGGATTTGGATTGATACCATCTATATCTGATATTTGTAATATTGAACCTATACCCGGATATCCATTGTTTAATGTTGATACCTTATTTGAAGGGTTTGGAATCAGATTTATTTTATCACCACCATCGTCTACGATTGGTCTTAAAGTATCTAATTGATTCTTACCATACAAATACACACCATTTGTATAATTATATCGTATAGGTAAAGAATATTTAACTTCAACATTATTATTCAATGTCATATTGTCCAAATTGGATCTATAATCAAACTGGATACCAATGCTTTGCAAGTCTGGAACATGATCAATTACCTTTTGATATTCAATTGGTTGTGTTGAGCTTAAAATATTTGAATGATCTTTATAATGATTTGTAACTCCTTCCGTATTATATGGATTTACATCTACTCCTTCTGATGATAACATGTTACCATTACCTGTAAACCATGGATTTAACCCAAACTTAATATAATCTAATTTATCTGATATATCAATGGATTGTACACCTTCACCATTATCATACTCTATCGTATCTTTGAATTGACTATACTCATTCACACATTTAGGTTGAACAATGTTTTGTCCATCGTTATAAGTACCGTCACATTGAACAAAATTCTCTTGTATATCACCACCAATCGTAAATGTACTCGTCTTTGTATAATTTCCATCATCCGGTGGTTGATTAGACACATAATCACTAAACATCGTAATTTCATCACCATCTTTAAATCGAAATGAATCTTTATTATGTAGTAAATCCACATAACCAACCGGTCTACTACCATCACTCAATCCAATATTATCTAGTAATCCACTTGTATGATTTTGAAGTTCATTTATATAATGTTTTGTAATCCAACCTCGTAATGTTGGAACTATCGGTAATTTACGTTCATATTGATTATCGATAGATACAGAAGTTGGATCATTAAACCACCACACTTTATTGTTGTTCCAATCAGCATCACAACTAACTTCTCTAATTACATTATTAGGCCGCTTGGTACCCCATAGGTTGTGACAATCTTCATTATCATCAATCGGATTATCATCACTAACATTAAAACTTAAATCAGACCTTATCTCAGGCGGAAAATCACCATTGATTTGATTATGTACATCAATGTCCGTTTGAATAAACACATCATCGCGCACTGGACCATCCTGCCACTCACGAATCTCAATTGTTTTAAAATCGCTATCTTTGCAATCATCCGCATAGTTAGAACCATGCCACGTTGAATAATGTTGACACCAGCCATCGTCCGCACCGATCACTGGCCCACCACTTGACATTTGGTAATTTGATTGTATTAAAAAACATTCACCTATATAATTACCACCATCCAATTCTTTATATACTATACCTTCACACTTCATAGGTGGAAAACCTCCATCTATTGTCGGCTGATGATCGGATAGGGAAACCTCATCGTTTATACATTTAGACGCACATTCATTATATGATTGGTTATATAATTTAGTTTTTATTGTACCATACGCACCCGATGTATATGAATTTATTTGAACATTATCCATTACATATGGATTCCCAAACATATATCCATCACTTACTAATTTTTCAGGTTTTGTATCAATTCTTCCATATAACTTTTTCATCTCATTGCCTATTATATTTGTGTCTGTTGTCGTGTTTCTACAACCTGCGTATGATGACATATTTGAAATCGTTTGATGATAATACTTATATAATTCTTTTCGTTTGTTATTTATACGTTCCCGTTCTTTCTTCATTAATTCAGCATAACTACCCGTTTTATTTGTACTTAAATTCCAATATAAACCGGTCGGCTGATACGGTGAGTGTTCATCATTCCAATTTCCACACAATGAATCACCATCCTCACACGTAATCTCATTACGTGCAGTACTAAATGGATGAGGAGTACTGGGCCATATAGATTTTAAATTCATCTCTTTATGACTCCGATTATCGAACATACTACCCGTTCCAAAATGCATCTCTTTATTGGCAACCGTATCTATATAATCAAAATCAGATGGAATATCATATCGAATTCCATTATATGCATTACCTCCCCACGGAAATCCTGAATTTGAAAATTCGGCGGGGGTTTCAGTGTGAGCAGGAGGTGATATTCCAATACTAGAGTATGAACTAAACATATCGTTACTTGAACCTATACTTGTTATCTTAGATGATTGTAACGCATTCACATTACCACTATTGTAATTTGTATATCCCATATTATTTTTAATATCAAATATATTATCACAATTTGTCCATTCTCCAAGATCGTCATCGAATCTACAATCATTTTGCCATTCAATCCCATCCCAGAAATATCCAATATACCCAGGATCAATCTTATTAAAATTATGTTGTTCTTCTTTACATTGATTACCATACTGTTTACATTCAAATCCATCTGTCCAACATACATTCGATATATTTTCTCCATCTGTGTATATATTTTTTGCTTTTGTTAGCAGGTTATTATCATGTGGAATTTTATCTAGACCCCCCTTATTGTCCCACCTACCACTACAATCTCTCCAATACTTACACCCGGCCGTGTACGCCACATCAAATGAATCCGCGACTTCATAATTCATCCCTCCATCTTTATATCTACAATTACCCATACTGTTCTCTGTATTTGCAATATTATTTTTATGTAGTTCCTTTGTAAATCCAATCCATTGATTTTCTGTAGATGCAATCCATTTTGGACGAGACCACACACGATTCAACTGTTTCGCAATATCATCTTTCTCATTTTGTAGATCAATCTCCGTATAATTCATATTATATGTATCATTATAAAGATTATCATCTTTTTGAATCATAAGATATATAATTTTTAATCTTCGTAATAACGTATCTAATTGATCTCGAATTTTATCACACGTAAGATCGGATCCATCCTTATATAAACGATTCTTAAATCGATTAATTAAAAAATTAAAATTCTTGGGCGTGTTCTTATAGATTGGACTGAATATATCATATTTATGACTACAACTCGTATTCATCTCTTCTTGAGAACACTCTCCTCCCACCTCGTACATATCAATTTTACTTTCAGTGTCTTCGATAGACCAATCTTTAATTTTAGATTGACCTTCATATGTACCCATTATGTCATTTTTTAATGTAGTACCCTGACCCCATTCAACACATTCATCTGGTGACGTTTCATCCACCCAACAACTTTGAATGATCGAATCTTTTAATATAAAACGTTCTGGTTGGGTAACTGGCACGGCCGTTTGTATCACATTCAAACTATGACACATGTCACCTTCACAAAACTCATTCACGCTTGGACCTAAATTACCATCACCCCACCCATAATTTTTATATAATGACTCATCACCCGAACATTTTTGTAATTGATCCTCGATTGTACTATTATCACCATCGGAAGATGTACTATAATATATATTTAATCCATATATCTGTTGATATTCAGGATGATCCTTTGAACTATCTAATCTATCAAAACATTGATCCATATTTGAATACGGCCTGAATTCGGGTTTGGATATGGTGTACTTTACAAGAGTATCATCATCCTCCACCATCTCACTAAAACACATATTATTTTCCACATCATCTATATTTGTTCGCAATGTATATATTTTATTACCACCTAAATCAATTGGATTTTTTAAACGATGTTCATCTACCCAATCCATACCCCCCGCACAACCAATTCCATCCGCACACCACTTATTACCAACCTTTTCATACTCAGTCATTGATTGTTCTGATATATACATACAATCCGGGTGTACATGACACGCCTCCATCGCACTATCAAATGTATTATATTCAATACTACCCGCGACACGTGTCTTATTCTTGTCTAAATGTATATTCCTATAATGACTAGAATCGTTTATGTTCATTCCAATAGTAGAAGTATCATCCGACTCTATTATATATTGAATGGTTGTTAAAAAAGACCCCTTCTTTTGTCTTACATAACCAATTTTACCATTGTATTCAACTTTATCACCCACCTGAGGTATATCCTCTATACCGTTATATTTTATATTCTTTTTCATCGCTAATGTATATATCTTTTTTAGTTCTGTGTATTGTTCTGATTCATCTGAAGATATTTCAATCGTATTTGTATTTGTATTATTATCAAATAAATCATATGAAAAGCATTCACTTGACATTTATATAATAAAAATTATAAATATAAAAAATTACTATAATGAACATTCCACGATTTATTGAATTATTAAATCAACAAAATATTACATACAGTGCAACAGAAACTTCTATTTATAATCTATATAAAAAGAAAAATACATTCGATATTGAAATTTATTTATTACATTTTGATAATGATATTAAATATATACAAAAAATATTAAAACCATATACATATACATATCCATTCACACCCCATTGGTATATTTTTCAATCTAATTATATATATGTAGATGTACTCAATGTACACCAACCTATAGATAGTATGTGGACAAATGGTACACACTTGTTTCAATACCCTCTACATTCCTTTATATATAATTGTAAAGGACCGTACTGTACTATACACACAAAATATAATATATATCTACCTATTGTTTGTATTGCATTTTTAATATATATATATAAATAAAATGAATACAAACGTTATTTGGTCAGTACCCCACGCCAGTACAGAGACGCTCGCAGGTGACAGAAATTCACAAACAAATTACAAAAAGAGATTGGAGGGAAGTTAATTACGTACACCAGAACTAGACGCAAATCGATTTTTTTGGCCTGAATTACATATCGCTTTACAAAAGAATCAAGGAATTCATTTCAATATACATACATATGGTACACAGGTACCAGACCAGTGGAAAAGATATAGAAGGTGGGATGATCCTCCCATTCTTATTGTTATGATATTAGAATCCCAAGAAAAGTGGTTACCAGCTGAATTAAGACAATTCCCCCTTATATATGCGAGCGAAAAAAACAGTAATATAATGCTTGCCCCAAACAGATCATTCTTACTTGAATTTAATGAGAAGGCGCTTACGTATGATAATTTTAATCACGTAGTTGAAATATTAAAAAATATTATAAAAAAAATAGTAATATAAATGAGTAGTAGAAGATTACAAAAAGATTTCAGACGATGGAATCGTAGCAAATACAAATACGATAAAATGAAAAGATTATACCAATTCCAAGGCATTGAAGATGAATTTAAAACGTTCTTAAAAAAATTTAAGATCCCAGAAAAAGCAATCACAGAGTGGAAGAAAGCATTATTACATCAAAAGATGAAACCACTACCACCATCCGAATCAATGAATGCATTAAAACAATATGGTGTTAAAAAGAGTTTGTTCACAGAATGGGAAGAAGCTTTACACGCTCAACAAGCAACCCGAGCAACCCCGGTGGTAACCCCGGTAACCCAAGCAACCCCGGTAACCCCGGTAACTCCGGTGGTAACCCCGGTAACTCCGGTAACCCCGGTAACTCCGGTAACCCAAGCAACACCAGCCCAAAAAGCAACACTAAAATGTCTTGCGAACGAAGCGACCATCTTAAGCAAGACGGCAGAAATCGATACATTAACAAAAAAGCTTGAACGTTGTGAACAGATTAAAGACGAACAAAAGGCACAAGTAGAAATAGAACGATTAAACCAAGAACTAAAAGAATGTAACCAAACACGTGAAGAATTATCGCGTGAGATTAATAATAAATCAGAAAAAACAATAAATTGTAATAATGATCGAATTGAAGCAAATAAAAAAATCGAGGAAGCACGACAAGATATACGAAAATATATAAAACAGTTAGATGAGTTGGAGCCTACGTACGATCTAGATCGCGAACAATGGCGTCTAGATCGCGAACAATGGCAAAAAAAAAAAATAGAATATAGTCGAAAAATAAAAGAATTAGAAGATATGAATAATGAACTCAACCTTAAATTACAAGCACAAAATGACCCTTCGGCATCACCACAAATAGAGATCCTGCGTCGCAAAACCAAAGCATCTCGCAATCGTACACTCAAACGCAAAAAAGAGCGTGACGCTCGCGAGGCAGAACAAACCGCCGCGACCGCCGCGCGAAAAAAACGGTTGGCTAAACCGATTTCCCAAGCAAAGCGTGATGCAATACACACAGACATCAAAAAGAAAAGACAGCGTAAACGTCTAAAAGAACGAGTGCGTCGAGGGCTCCTTGCCGAGTCCATACCCACAGCGAAATTACCTATTTTCCGCGTAAAGCATGGCAACGCAGTAGCACAAGACGTTTCATATACCGGTATACCTCAGGATACCGATAGTGAAAGCGAAGATGAAAGCGCTTCCATTTCTGGAGCCGAACCATTAGATTTATACCGCGTAAAACACGGGCTCGCGGTTAATAAAAACCTATTCCCAACTGAGCAAACAGCTGCAGCAAGAGAAAAAATGCGGGAACGTCGAGAACGTGCGCTCTACGTTGATGATGACAGCGATTATGAAAGCGAAGATGAAAGTGAAGATGCCACAACAGGAATGCAGGAGACATTCAAAACACTGACCAAGAAGGACCACAAAAAGTCCAAACCTAAGGGTAGCCGCGCAGACGCGCGACGCCAGTGGATGGAAACAAACGCAAAACGAATCTCTGGGGCGATAGCACTAAAAAACCCACGTGCTGCTGGGGATGACTACTATCACCTCCCTTTTCGAAAGATAACCTAGTACACCCCATAGACCAACAAACCGATCAATAAAAAATATTACATTAAATAAATAGTAATGAAAAATATATATGTAGATATGGTAGGTGATTTATTTCATTATGGACATGTCGATTTTTTAAAAACAATCAAACATTTATCACCGGATTGTATACTAATTGTGGGCGTTCATTCGGACAAAGAATGTTCACGTTATAAAAGAACACCAATTATGAATATAGACGAACGTGTCTCAGTAATTGAATCTTGTATATATGTAGATACAGTGATTCCAAATGCCCCACTTGAAATCACAAAAGAATATATAGAAAAACATAATATAGATCAAGTATATCACGCACACCCCATAGACCAACATCATAAATATGAATAAAGTACCTATCAAAATGGGTATGAATTGATTATACAAATGGTATTAGTACCACCGATATTATTCAATCACGTCTAACTGAAAAATAAATAAATTGATTTTTTATTTATTTTTATGGAGAAAAGTAAGATGAACAAATCAGAAATTATTCAATGTGTGGGAGACTTTTTCTCTCAGATTATATCGAATGAGTGTAATATACCCATCCAACAACTAAAGAATATCCAAGAATGTATGACTATACCCACAGAAGGGGGGTGGTCTCATTATCAAAAAAAATATAGATCAGATATAAAAAAACAAAATAAAGGTATGTCTTACAAAGAAATCACCCAAACATTAACGAAGAATTGGAATGCATTATCAAAAGAAGAACAAGATTCGTATACACCTAAACCTACATTTAATAAAGAAAAGTATACACAATTTAAACATACTAAAATATCAACATCGACCCAAACGACACCGGTCCAAGTGAAACCGGCCCAAACGACACCGGTCCAAGTGAAACCGACCCAAACGACACCGGTCCAAGTGAAACCGGTCCAAGTGAAACCGGTCCAAACGAAACCGGTCCAAACGAAACCGACACCGGTCCAAGCGAAACCAAAACCGGTCCAAGCGAAACCAAAACCAACACCGGTCCAAGCGAAACCGGTCCAAGCGAAACCGGTCCAAGCGAAACCAACACCGGCCCAAGCGAAACCAACACCGGTCCAAGCGAAACCGGTCCAACCGAAACCAATACCACCCCCGGCCCAAGCGAAACCGGTCCAAACAACTCCACCACCGGTCCAAGTGAAATCAAAACCTCAATATAAACGATCCTCTAAATTAAAGAAGAATAAGATGAAAATTTCAAAGATATGTGCGGAGGCTAGAAAAACATCGTATCATTCTTTAACAACAGAGATGATTCAACGTTTGATCAAAGTAAGACAATTGAGATCCAATCCGAATGCATCACTGGAAGAAATGATATATATACTTGAACAAAATGATCAAGAGCAAATCGACGAGCTGGACGCCTAAAATGAAAATATTTTTTTTTTATCGGGAAAAAATAGAACTATGAATTCAAATCAAATGAAAACCTTTTTGGCGGGGAATACGAACGTGATGCATACCAAAACAGCAAAAGAATTAAAAACGAGCAAGATTCACCAACTTCAAATGGCGATGGATTGTCTATATAAAATGAGAAATGAATATAAAAACACACACAAAATAAATACGACATTGTTTCATACATATCCGACACCCATCCAAAGCATTATGAATAATATAACAAAAGATTGTCTTTCTTCACGATATGAAAATATAGTGATTGATCATAGTATGAGGGATGCGTGGGGTAAATCAGCTGAACAACTTGAATTTGATATACAAGAATATGAAGATCCTAGTACAGGTGAAATACATTATTATGAAGATGAAGATGACATTACATCTGTCCGAAAAGTAAAGGTAACACATAAGCCGACCCCTACTAAGACATTGAAAAATTCATCTAAATATGAGTGGCTCAAACAAGTACCAAATAAAAGAAAAGTGGATAGACATCATTTCCCTCTACCATCAGCATCGCTAAATAAGAAACGGCATACTTAACCTTCTTTTGCGATGCGTGATAAATAGCTGGGATTGGGTGCGAAATCAGGGCATTTTGCTGCCATATCTTGTGTGACTTTATCTTGGATAGAGACAATTGCGTTTTGAAATTCTTTCATATCAATACCACTCGCCTCTTCAATCTGAGAATCGGTGGCAATATCTTTTAGAGCCCATAAATAGCCAGCTCCATAATTCGCGTGTAATACAGCAATTAAAGTATTCATATCTTGATCCGCGGCAGTACTCCAACGGGCCGCTTGTCTGGTTAGTGTTTGAATGGGTTTTTTTAAATTGGTAGGTAAAATACATTTATTTCTCAATTCAAGCATAATAAACATACATAATATACCACATATAAATCCGATTAATAGTTTCATTTATTAAATATAATATTATTTAATAAATATATTACCCCCCAACGGAACTGTGTCCGTTGGGGTTTTTTGCGTTCAAACCTCCGTTTCTAACGGACAAGTGATAAAAAAATATAAAGTGATATATTATGAATATAATGATATTGTTTTATTTGTTTTTTATCACTTTTAATGTAGTTGGAAGTATTTATTTATATTTAGATTCATCTTTGAATGGTATGCATAAGTTACAGAATAAACAAATAAATTGGGTACAATACAAAAATGCTTTTATTGTATCTAATTTAAATAATATATTCATTACACTACCATGTTCCATAGTAATTACACCATTTTTACAGTATTATAATGATACATTTTTAACATCTTGTATAAAATTATGTGTAGTCATTGTTATTGAGGATATTTTATTTTATCATTCTCATCGTTTACTTCATACTAAATTGTTATACCGTACAATACATAAGATGCATCATGAATTCACAGCCCCTATTGCATTTTCTTCTTTATACTGCCATCCAGTAGAACATCTATTTTCAAATTTATTACCCATTATAATGGGTCCTATGATTGTACAATTAAATTGGAATATGACATTGTTTTGGATATGTATTGCAACTATAAATACATTAAATTCTCACAGTGGTTATTTATATTCAAAAACACATGATGTACACCATCAATACTCAAATTGTAATTATGGAATTGGTATACTATGCGATCGATTGTATAATACAAGATACGGACACAGTTCCGTTGGGGTTTTGTGCGTTCAAACCTCCATTTCTAACGGACAAGTGATAAAATGAAAATATTTTTGTTTATCACTTAGAAATAGAACTATGAATTCAAATATATATAATGCAAAAGAATATAAAACAAGAGTGTTTGAACATAATAATACATATGTAGAACCAAAACGATTAAATAGTGGTAAAGTATGGGTAGGAGAATCTGCTAAATATCTTATACACGTATTATATACAAAAGGATATATCACCTTGTCCCAAATAGAGACTCAATTCGAAGAAATCGAATATAATAACTTTAGAGATCCTACCTACCTAGATAGATACGTGTTAAATCCTGAAACCCATTACAAACGTGTGCGATACCCTTGGGATTTTGCGGATCTCAATCGATGTGTGCACACCATCAACGCACTCGGCGTCACGTATGAACAATTACAAACATTGGATATATGGAACAATCTATTCCAATATTACCGAGAAATATGTTATCTATTGTTTTTATATCGACTGGACACAAACCAAAGTTCAGATAACATACTTCAATTGGTCCGTCTAGCGGTGGAGGGTAACGAAGATGCTAGAGACATATTAACCATACCCTCCATCCCAATCAGTTGGAAAGATTGGACCCCCATCACATCTCTTTCGGCTGAACGGGTCGATATCCTCAATCTAACCTTGTATCGAAGTGCTAGGTTTAAATTACTACAAACCTTTTTGCAAAAAGAAGAATATATCGGATATAACCCACCCAGTTGGATGTGACCCACCCACTTGTCCGTTGGATGTGACCCACCCACTTGTCCGTTGGATGTGACCCACCCACTTGTCCGTTGGATGTGACCCACCCACTTGTCCGTTGGATTTGGACTTGTCCGTAAAATGAAAAATCAACAACTTCTTGGGGGTGGGTGATGAACAATATATTACCTTCTTTATCGGAGGTGAAGAAGCGGATCGCAGACGGCACTATGACAAAAGAAGAACGTACAAAGCTACTAGAAGAAGTATACAAGCAAATGGGGGTAGCAC
>Ga0099798_10137_pt1 | contig 23183 bp, 22 predicted proteins | sample Uncmet_Sort29A_1_FD_89870 | JGI IMG/M metagenome (GOLD analysis project Ga0099798, IMG submission 89870) | Marine eukaryotic communities from CALCOFI LINE 67, Pacific Ocean - CN13ID_Sort29A_1 | ecosystem: Environmental > Aquatic > Marine > Oceanic | place: Pacific Ocean: Monterey Bay | collected...
GAGATCCAGATCGCCAAAACGGAAGCATATCGGATATAAAAGGAGAACCAGGACCACCTGGACAGTTCCAAATTCCTTTTTTTTCACCCAGTTTGATATTATAATCAGATGTCGTGTCACTACTAAATTTATTGTTTATGTAACCTGGATAACCAAGTTGCATACTAAGTCCTAGAAAAGCATCGTCTGCAAAGAATTTAACTCCATTGTTGAAGATCAGTTTCTCACTAGAGTGTTTTTGTTGATTTTTAATCCATTCAGCAGCCCTTGCTTTTTTCGAGAACGTAAATGGGCTCCACGGACACCATGTCCACATAGTGTCCCTAATCTTGTTCGCATCGCTAACCATCACACATCTACACGGTGTTAAATCATGATTGAAGAAATACCGATATAATAATCCCTCCAGAAAAACGCTTATCCCGCCATGCATGAGTTCACAAACAGTTGTTATTCCACCCTCTCGAGATAATTCGGTGATGTAATGCATGGACTCCAGCGCTCTAGTTGGCAACATTAGGTTCTTGGCAATAATAGGCTTCAAGAGTTGGAGAGCTTGCACACCGAGAAATGCTCCAGTTAGCTCTTTTGTTTTGGGGTGGAATTCGACACCCGGAATATGACTGTATTTTTGATAAGAAGATAGGTCTATTTTTAGAATCTTTTTCAGCATAGCCGTGTTGCAGTAGCCGAAATGCATCGAGCAATCCCATACGAAAATCGGACGATTCGAGTCTATAACATCGAGGTCGAATCTCGTTAAATGAGATCCACACGCTATAGAATCGTAGCCCCAAGCTAATATCATATTGTCTTCCGAATCATAGCTCGGCAAAGGTTTTCCTTCTTCTTTTAACAAACTTTCGTTAGCCTCTCTTTTCTGGTGCTCCTGTTTCAAGCGGGATATGACCCCACCCTTGGATTTACATCCCCGAATCACAGAATTGCCTTGATCGTTCTGCGTTATGTAGGATTCATTTTTTAAGTTCGACAGCATAAATCTCGGAACAACCGTATCAGGAAATGCCACACAACATTTCATTGACAGAGCTGTACCCCCGACTAAAGGATGTCCATGTTGTTCTATAAATCCAGGAACCAATACATATTCCTCATAAGTCCGATCTATCTCCACCTCGGGAATTCTTCCCTACAATGTTTCAAGCGATATTTTCTTTTTGCTTTGCAGTCCCCTTGTTATCCAAGGTGATAAATCATTAAGATTGTCACCGACAGAAATTATTCTACCATGTTGACAGGCAACAACCTTCACGACTGGCCAAGTAGGATCCATTGTTATGATGCGACGAGCGATGTAGACGGTTATCTGGGAACGGATTGTATCGATTTTTGAAAATAAAGTTCAGAATACTAATATTCTACAATGGCCCGACATTGAGACATTAAATATAAAATAATCGGTCTATTTTGCACAGATTTAAGTCCAAATTGACTTTTCTCTTTCTTTTTTAGTGTTGGTCCCAGCTTCAAGGTCCGGCTACTTTTTTCATAATTTAAAAGGTAATTGTTATGGACCTTATTATCAGGAGACGTTTTGATACTTATTTTTCTTTTGATATATGCACCAGTCCAGCCGTAAACCACAGCCCGATCGTAAACTTTAGCCCAAGTGTAGAAAATTGATAATAACTTATCGTTTTTAGAGGTGCTTTAGCGTGGTTATTATTAGCATCGGGCCGAGCGCAAACCAGAAATGTAAAATTGTATCAAAGTTGGGAACATGAGTGGGTGTTTGGGGAGAAAATATTAACAAAAAAGATAGTGGAACGATATGATTCCAGAGACTGCATCACCATCTAGTTGCAATCTGATATTAGTAGTGGATTAAATTTTCTGCGTGCTGTCCCTCGAAAATCTTAGAAAGTTTGGTTTCATAGAATTTTTAACAACGTAAAACCATGTGTTCACATTTATGCCCCACACCGCTAAAAAAATCCACAGAGCCACTGAAAAACACCACATAAAAAAACCACAGGGGGGAGAGGGGGGGAATCGATGTAATTGATGGGAATGCCTTTTGTTTTCCATCATAAAAGAAAGCCAGTTGCCCCGGGGATGGTTTACATTTGGGCGGAACATCGGATTTTTTAGATGCTGCTAACAACTCTTTGATAAGGTTTGCGCTTGGCCGATTGCTTCCGCCCGATCGTAACCACCAGTTTTTTTGATGCCACACAGTCTGATTGTAAACTTTCAAAATTATTGAGATCCCAAAAAATAGATTCTAGCCGTAAAACAAGAAAATTCGGTAGTGGTTTACATCTGGCCTAGCCTGGACGTAAACCAGGAGTGGTTTGCATTTGGGCGGATTTGGTTTACAGAGGGACGGTTTACGAATGGACTGTTGCATATATTATAGAATACTGGATCCCATTCTAATTTCTATACCTTATCTTCCTTAGGACTATAAGTTTCCAATCCACTTCGTGGTTTTGTATCTTTACTAAACATTTGATATCCACATAAACAGTGATCCGAATTCCGTCCACAACATGACCGGACCACATCCACATAATTGTCAAATCTAATTGTATTGAAAACGAAACGTATGAAAACTACTACTATCAGGATTGACAAGCTAATTAAAAACAAAGAACCCAATAATTTCAGTAGGCTTAGTTTTTCAATGTTATTAAAAATGTTTACCGAAACTGTTATTCCAGAGAAGAATGTGTAAGCCATGCTAATATATCGATACAGATATTTGTTGAGAAAACTGAGCGGTAAAAACGCTTCAAGATTTTTGATAGCATCAAAAATAATTTTCCACATTGTGTCGACGAGACTTTACAACAAATTAATATCAAAAAAATACAACTTTGAACTAACTAACTTTAATAGTAATAGAGAGTTTTATATCATTATTGCCTACAGTATTCAATACTAAAAGTACAAAGTATTGTCCAACAAAAAAAAAAACTACACACACATAATAATAACGAGGGTGACATTCGGAAAAGATCGATCTTTTCTTGAGAAACTTCAGAGTTTATCTGATGAATTATGAATCTCCAGGCTGCTAATGTATTCGGGTCTCAAAACTCTTTCTCAACAAATATTCTAGAAACAATAAGATACTCATTTGTCAAAAAAAAAAAAGTGTAAAAGTTCTGAATCACTTACATAGATTCAGACTCAGATCCAGACCTGGACCGCATGATTTCTCCGTGAATATACCGAAGAAGTCCTTTCTTATCCTTGACTTCGCCCTTGCCCTCATACATTGCCGGGTCGTCCTTAAACGGGTGAACAACCCAATAGGGAATTCGAATGAAGATAAAACCTTTACAAGTTCCTGCTGGACCTTTAGAATAATTAATACCAATTTTTCGCAGCATCTTCTCCTTCAGCACGGTCTTACCCAATAGTCTTTTTTCATGCCCAGGTGAGAGACAGAAGTGCGCAGGCCCGTCGTATTCGAAAACAAAATCCTATGAAAAAGAAGTCAAGTTGGTACCATTAGCCTTGCTGGAGAGACAAAAATCCACGAAGAGCCCGTGTTCTTGTTTCAGACGTTACTCGAGCTCCACATTTCGTTTGAACAAATCACTACAACCATATTCCTTCGACGTGAGAAATTCAACGATAGCACTCTCATGAATGGAACTATGGGCGAGACCCAAATTTGGACCTGAATGGTTTTCATTAACACGCTTCAGGACATTGGCTCTTAATATCGTTCACTGGGCACAGTTACTGTTTCTTACGTCTGGTTAGTGAATCAGATTCAAAATTGGTACGAGCATAAGAGGAGGAATTTTTTCTATATGAAACGGCTTTTGTTCAAAGAGAAGATTCTTCAATATATTAGAAACGAAACTCAAGTTTTTCTTGAGTTTAGCACTTTGCATTACCGATCCTGTTTCACCTCTAGAAGCGGATTAGTCTACCTAACTCAATATTGTTAGAGACCATACTAGTTGGCCTATAAGTCTCGAATGGGGTAGATTTGCCAAGAACTCCTTATTTAATCATTGCAGTTCTGACTCAAAATCTATATTGTCGGCCGAAAATCCAATACTCGCGCATGAAAAAATTGCACGGACGCGGTCTTACGCGCTAATTTTTTCGACACAATATTGTGATTTTGAATTTCGAATAATCTCGTTCCAACATCGTTCAAACAGTGTCTCGCAGTAGTATCCTAGATTTGCACACGAAAAAGCAGCACTAGAAAGATCTCTCGATGTCAAATTTGATATTTATGTCTACTACTACCACGTACCAGTTTTATTTTTTTTCTTCAAGGTCGACGTACCAGTTTTATTTTTTTTCTTCAAGGCCGACGAAGGAGGTCGTAAGTTATCTTAATAACTTAGACCTTAGTTGATTCTCCCCACGCAAATCTATACCATCTTCACCACGTCTTAAACATGAGACCATGAATATCGATTTGCATTAATACATTCGTTACATAAAGCAATACCCTCCAACGCCATAGCCGCTTGTCTTGGGTTGTATTCGTGTGCATTTTATATTCCTTGTCTCAGAACGGATCTAAATTCCGGATTTCAATGCAGATCTCGTTATCTCCGACATAAACTCTTGTACCGCGTTAAATCAGACTGTTACCGAAGTTTTTGAGTCTAGATGGAGTCTGGAGTCTGAATCTCTGAAGAAAAACTCGATTTTGTTTTCACGAGCTCCTTACCAAAATTTAGAAGCGCTGAAATTTCACCTCGACTTCTAACTTTCGGGGCAATCATGATGACAAATTCATTTTTATGAATTCAAAAGAAACTGTTATATGCATATCCGTGGCATATTGATTGTATATAATCAATTATCTGAAATCAGGATAAAGTATGTTATCAACTTCAGGATAAGTTGCGAATAGTAAAACAATATAGTCAAGAAGATTGGTAATAAGCAAAATTCTGAAATATTTCTCATAAGCTGTCTGGATTGTAGAAGCATACGAAATTGCTTTGATTCTGTGATAATCAGACTGAGCTCGATTCTTCGTGCTAACAAAAAAAAGTCAATACAAGAATAAGCATAACATATCATAATAATCAAAGCCAATAAATTCAGTAATACATATTACATAATGATTGAATCCATACCTGACAACAACAAGTTGACTCAACAAAACACAAGACATTGTCTAGACTTTCCAATGTCCGTCTAGGTCTCTAAACACACGTGTCGTTATATTTTTTTTCGGTCGCATTATTTCCTTTGTAAGTCCCAAGTTATTCAAATCACTTTTTGGGCTGTTATTTCGCATAAATTCTGCCAATTTCTCTGTCCGCGCAGCGAATCCCAACTTCGGTATTTTTATATTCGTGTATTCCTTCGCTAACACCCTCAGAAGACTTCTATGGTTCCTTATATGGAGGTATTTCCTATCAAAAAGTCTCGCTATGTCTGTGGGTGTCTGTCCCAGCTTGTCAGACAAGCACAAAGCCTGAGCGCCGCGCTCCCATTGAAGGAGAAGAGCACAAGCTTCGTGTTCGCCACCTTGGACGGCCCAATGGAGGGGGGTTTGACCTAGCTCATCTTTAGCGAGGACATCGGAACCATGGTCCATTAGTAGGGAGATAAACTCGCAGTTCCCTTGTTACGATTTAATTGAGTTGATTGAAATAGTATTCAGATGGGATGAATTTCAGACAAATTAAGTATAATATTATTATTCTTCTACCACATTATACTTATTGAATACCTTCAAAACTTGCGTAATGCAATGGAGTCATTTTACTGATGTCTTGGTATTCCACCAAATCTGAAAAATCACTTCCATGCGGTTCAAAGCGCTCCCTCGTACGTACTGGTTCTTCTATTGGTCCACCTCGTCGATTCGGATTTGGATAATTTGGTTTCGAAGAAGATACTACTTCAGCATTAAGAGCTTCTGCCAATTCCGCTTCTTTTTTCGGACTCCCCTAGTATCCTGTAGCATTCTGAAATATTATGCTGTTTATTTGTTGTATCAAATATTGCCCTAATATTAAAGCATTACTGCTCGCAGCGCAGTGTAATAAACTTGCTCTCGTTGTGGATGATTTTATCATTAGAAGATGAGGCTCTTTCTCAAGCATTTTGATAATGCCCTCTTGTCTCTCCTGAAATAGACCGGGGGGAGCGCCAGGCTCCTCCTTTAACAGCCCATATATAGTGGTAGAGAGGAAATCATCGATTTCGCGTTGGGAAAGAATGCCCATGATGGTTTAAAAACAATGTAAATTGATGAATCAGAATGATAGATAAGACTAATATAAGTTATTTTCTTCCGACTATAATAAGTAGAAAAAAAAACAAGCACGGACTATTATAGACTACAGAAGTCAGATTAAAAGAGTTGAATAAAACCGCACATGATCCAGTTGGACTCATACTACTGTAACTCAGTCCTCAATAGACATGCCAGCTATGATCTATCAAGACCCCTTTAACAACAATTGTATTCTTTACAGAATAAAATTATGAAAATGTAGGCTAGAAACTTGGTTTAACCAGAAACTTAATCTAAACAAGACTTACTTTAAGGTTTAGAATATCATAGTAAACAATAATTATTTGCTTTTTGAAATTGTGAAACATTATTAATTTTACAATGTGATACATAGTACAAGCGTAAAGTTCTTGAATTGGAAACAACTTACTGCCCGGTGGTGTGGAGTAACAATAAGTAATAGTTTTCAAACGTTTCACCACCTATGGAACCTTTTTATTTTCTGTAATCATTATCGGGAAATTCTTGAAATAACAAGTGATTATTGCTTCTACTTCGAAAACAAATCGTGCTATAGCATGTAATAGAGGAATTTGAAAGAAAGTGTATCGAGAGAAAGAAAAAATGAATAAAGATAATTGAAACATCTACAGTTTAATTTTGGTTTTCAATTTTGATGTGTCAAATTTAATTTTCTAAAATCTATGAAAAACTCGAACGCAATACGGTTTTCTTCTTTTTACAAATGATATCAAACAATAATATTCAGTATGCCCCTTCTGGTGTCTGCTTCAACGAAGATGTCGAGGTAGCATTCATTTCATGACTATGATCTTGTTGAATCGTATGAAAGGATGTTGAGCCTGTTATGGAGGGAAGAAAAAAAAAAAATCGAACATAGAATGTTAAGCAGATAAAATACAGAACATTACTAAAATATCAAAAAAGTTTCCTTATACTCTCGCACTGCTTGGCTCTCGTCGAAGACACATGCTCAGGAATCGGAACGGTATTCAGATTATGACTATGAGTTTCTTGATCCGTCTGGAGTGGTGCTGACTCTGTTGAATAAAGGAACTATAGAAACATCTTGGTATTTTAATCTTATTCTAGGAAGTTACTATTATGATTATCCAACGACTCAGTGACGTGTTGACAAAATTACAAAGCGCTACAATATTATACTCTTGGAATCATCGATGCTAACCGAATTTAGACCAAATGGAGAGGTCGATATGGCATCCATGTAGTTACCACTATTCTGTCTATTCGACTTCTGCTTGCTCTGAATCTTGGGAACTTCTGTTATGTGAAAATTTAATTTCGAAAAGAAAATAGCAGTACTGGTATGAAAATTTTGTAGGAAACGACACAAACATTCAAAGTCAAGTTTAAATCCAAAGTATCAGACCATGAGAAATTATCAGGTATGACTATTAACAACCATATCATACTTTTAATTCTTTTCGGAGAATAATGTGGAGGGATCTGAATGGTGTTCACGGTGTCGACATGAGATTGTTACCGTACAAAAATTTCTTCTTCTTTTGTCGTAGTAAGAAAGGAGGGAAGATGCAGTCTTGGGCGACTGCAAAATTTCAGACTGAGATAATACACCAGGCCAACGATTACAATCACCAGAAGTAGAAACGGTTGATACAATCTTTCATACGTTTGAGAATAATTTGGGTTAATGACCTGGCTGAAAGATTCGCCAAACTCTGAATCTGGCGCCTCTATCACATCAGCACTATTTCTCATCATAAAAGCCGAATGGAGAAAAGTAACAACGGAAGAAATTACGCTAGCGGCCTTAGACTCCTGAAAAGTAACAACGCTAGCGGCCTTAGACTCCTCTGCTTTCGCATTCATCGCCTCTTTTTTAGTCCATACCAGAATTGATTTTTCGGTAACTTTTTTTATGACGTTTTCGGCAAGCACTTTGCGCGTACTATCCTTTCCGAAGTTACTCTGACAAAAAAAATCCTGCCCAATAGTACTTTCTTTACGGTACTTTTTAGCGAAACCTGTGACATCTGTGGAATGACATTCACCACCACCTGTAGCAACATCAATCGGAGGACAAAAAATATCACCAAACTTATTCGGCTGACCACCATATAACTCGATCAAAACCCAGCTGCGTAGAACAGGTGGAAAATGTCTCCACACTTGATTTCGGATTTGACAGAAAATCAGGACCTACGGAATATTCACAAATTGTCTAAAGCAAGAATCTGAATCCTCAAATTTGTTATCGATATTCTCAGCGACTTTTTCGATGACATCACAAACGAACGCACGACGAACATTATTAGGAAGGAAACCCATGTGAAATTCGGCAAACTGAAAACCTCTGAAAATTCGGTACTTCACTGAAATTTCAAGAATCTTTTTCAGATTCTTTCCTTCAAGATGAAGAGTATGATACGGAGTGGTTTCTAGGGCGGGAGGAAATTCCGTTCCAGCTTTAGATAATGAACTCGCATCGGTCAATTGATTTATACTTTCGATTCCGATGGTATTCAAACCTAATTCAAAAATTGCTTTGAGGGTCTCATCAGTTAAAACTGTTTCTAAATCCCAAGGTGTAAATGCACTCTTCAGCTTCGGCGAATCAGGTTCCCCCTCAAATTCATAAAATGAAGCGCCGCCAGGGTGGATACGGTTACTCCCGACCAAAACTGCCAAATCGATGATAAAGGACAGAGCCAATTCATCATAATGGTTATCAACAGTAGGTGCTGATCCATCAGTGCCTGGTGATCTCATAAAAAGCGTATGCCTGTTGTTAGCAACCAAATACTGAAAGATCTTCCCAAGGTCGTCCACGAAAGGTGAATATTTACCATGTAAACCAAAATGGTTTATCTTACAAACATCAGCATATCTACTCAACTTGTTTCTGTCGTAGATCTGGACAAATACCGAACCACAATGATCTTCCACCCATTTTTCAATGTGGGTTGCTTGAGCCTCCTGAATAGCATCTGAAGATTCGCGTTTCATTAGTTCGTTAATCTCAGTAAAGCTTTCATCTGAAGATTCGCGTTTCATTAGTTCGTTAATCCCAATAAGAGAAAGCTTTACATCATCCAATTCCGAAACATCTTTGTATTTAGACGTGGAATCAAAACTTTCCCGACCCAAAGGTTTGCTAGAGACCATGTATCCAAATTAATGTTCTTTCGCTAAGTCGTCTCTTTTTATATTTTCCCAACTCCTTTTTACTTTATAATCACCCCGAGACAACGGTGTGATCGTAGTTACATCGTTAGTATTTCATATTAATTTAGAGCAACTAGTACTAGTAGTACAATCTTTCCCTTTGAACGATATCTGCATAGTTGGTCGCAGAAAAGCCAGTACTCCATGCCAATCTACAGTAGGGATCTGATCGCATTTCTTGATAATAGGTTGAAGTTCTTCGCTTTTCTGTATTTCAGCTTCTAGTTTACCGTCCTCTCCAACATGTTGAAGACGATGCATGGGTCTACGACCCGCCTTGGTCACCATATAAACCTGTCCTGCATTGTTCACAACTGTATCGAATCGCTGAGGATACCAATCAACGATGGGAACATTTTGAACCAAATCGTCTTCAAACAATGGTTCGTATCTTAAATGTCCCTCCAAGGTATCGTATTCATACATATGATACACATTCTGTAAGAACATATGTATCGAAGAAGCACCTACCGAGGTAGTCTATGGGACCTGTTCTATGCCGCCAACCATGTGATATCCACGAGTACTATGGAGGGCCGAGTGTGATTGAGTATCCAAATACCCCATATTACCCAATTCCTGAACTATCCTCCGACCTGTTGACAACTGACTCTTAACAGCGTCATCAGCATCCCAGGAATCATTCTTTGTCTTTATCTGCCCAGCACCGCAAGAAACTAAATCAATACCATGAAGTAACGAAACTGTCTTTTTTTCTTCTTCGCTATGCTGAGCCTGGACCCCATCTTCCAAGTTTTTCTGCAATTGCAGAATGGAATTTGGAAAAAATGAACTGACTGACAATATTCGCCCAACATACATTCGAAGCATTCTGCCGTAAAGATGAATATTGTCAAACAAATTCATAGTACTTACTGATGCTCTTCTTGACCAGCGAGCGTGTCTCCCATGAGACTGAATAATGATGGATGATGCCCAACACTTTCCCTGAGTAGCCAAAGTAAGCATGTTTCGCGCAGTGCGATATGAGCGTCGATGTTCCTCATCCTGTTGTTCGAGAAGGTAGAAAAATTGAACTTCAATTTTTTGTCCCAAATAAGATGCAGCTCGCTGTAAATAAAATGCTCGTTCCTGTAAGCTGATGCAAAAATCAGAAGAAATCATGCCAGGGAAAAAAGCACGGTCAGTCTCTGAAATTGCAAATATTCGGTAAACACTTTCCAGCACACTAGTGCCATGACAAGCCTTGTCAAAGCTTTTCATTTCATAACCACTTTTATCTGTGCCAAAAATAATGACTTTCTCGAATCCCCAAATACTCCACCAGTCTTCAAATTTGTTGATGACTTCATTATGACCCAAAATAGCCTATTGATGCATATCCATAAAGTGATGATTTCCTTTTGCAAATGCCAGACACGAACGAAGAATAGGGAACTCGGTATCAGACGGCTCAAATGGAGTATATCTGTGCCCATTTTCAAGAAGAACGGGCGGAACATCAAAAAAAGCATCAATAACTCTGCGGACCACTTCCTTGAGGGGAGGTGGTTGGAAAAAGCTACGTCCATAAGCTGATGGGGGTGTAGATCTGGAAAGGTTCAAGACAACGATGGCTAATCATAAATCCCACAATGATTGATTCCACAATCCACCAGTTACAGTACGATCCTCAGTTTAATATAGAATGGGAAAAAATGATTGGGGGTTTGCCTTGCGCTTGTCTTTGCCGCAAAGCAAAAAATACCAAATTTGCTGCTCATAATAGTAAAAAACAGAAAAGCTACTCATTTTTGATGTGGAAAAACATTTATTTTGCTGTTTGCGTAGAATAGAGAAAATAATATTCAATACAACTACCATGCTATACCTTGTCAACCCATCCTCGATACTTCTCCCCAAATCGGTAAAAAAAAATTCTAGTGTCTTAGAATTGGCTGTTAACTCTACATCAAACTCGTAATCCTGAGGATGCGATTCTAAAGTGCGTTTTGCATTTAACTTGTTTCCAAATGCGACAAGATCATTTTGTAACCGTATATCTTGTGCAGAATATCCATGATGAAATCTAAAATATATTTTACGCCATACAGTACCATCTAGACGACGAGCTAGGTCTGAATCCTTTTTGAGGTCTGAGTAGAATTTGAGGCGTCATGGAAATGGGTCACGTATCGCCGGAAGTCTACAAGATCTCGCTTCTTCATTAGCCCAAGACGTGAAATAGGGACACGATGATCGGTCCCCAGATGTGGATTTCGCTAGCTCCCCTCTTCTCCACCACTCCATATAACGAAGAATGTCCCTATGACGAACATACATATGACCACCTTGAAATTTCAATGATCGGTATCTATATGGCAATCCCAGAGTTTGAAAATCAAAGAAATAAGGATTTGCTTCTCTTACAGTCCATATGGAACCTGTATCCATTGCGTTATGATTTCTTACGCCTTCCAAATTAATAAAAGTATTGGAGAAACAAATATAGAAAAAAAAATGGTGTCCCTTACGCAGAGGCGGAGAATTCACATATCTTTGAACAAACCAATATAGTGGGCTTATGCTGTTATCAAATTTGATTTCACCAATATTTGGTTTCAGACGGTAGAAAAGCTATTCCGGAAGTAACGGGAAATACTCCTTGTTAGAGTCGAAATAACATATTTCCTGATATCATGGTAGAACTTTTTCTGTTATATACTGCATGTTTAGTCTAGACTCTGCCACAGTTATTGGTGGAACCGGCGGACCAACAGGATCAAAATCCGCGTCCAACATTGACATATCAGTGTCTCCGGCATTATAGAACTTGTTGGGAATTTTATCACCTAAATGAGGCAAGAAAGTTAATAGTAATCTAGGATATTTTAAAATTTAAATGGTCTGTAATTCAACGATAATCAACATCTTCACAGATGTGAGCGTACCTTCTTTGCGATAGAATACAGCACTTTGATCCTTAATGACTTTCAGCTGATCCCAATACTCATCAATCTTGCAATCATATTCTGAGATCGTTGTTTCCCAGGTGTCTTCGATTTGCTTTAGCTTATCCGTTGATTCCTCCTTAACATAATTACCAAAAATTTTCTTCGGGGATTTGACGTACAAGTATGCGTACATACAAACGAACCCACGCAAAGAACTGCACTCTCCCTCTACAGTAGATTGCTTTAAAGCAGCATCATTTGGCGACTTCGGTTCAGCACACAAAATCTCAACGGCGTCTTTCGGAGCTGAGTCAGCGGCGCCATACACGTGCACGATGAGTGGATTAACAGAAAGAAGATGGATGAGCAGGTAAACCCGCAACATTATATCACTGATCCCAAGAAAATTTGATTGGTCAAATATGACAAATTAAAATTTAAAAATAAACTCAGTTTCCTATATTTTAAAATATTTAGATATAATATTTCAGTCGAGCAGAAGATCTACACTCACATATGATTTGAGGATGATTCCAGACTGACATACTTCTTGTTTTTGTTAGACTCATTATCTTTTTAAGAGTTACAACTTACGATAATCTTTCAAATTCAAAAGTCCGGTTGGAAAAACGAAGACTCAACAACTTATGGTCTCAACCTCTCCACTATTTTGGTTCTAAGACTGTTAAATTTCAAACACACTAATATCTGAATATGCCCGATTTCTTTTTTAAAAAAAAAAACTTTTTTATTTGCTAAAAAAAAAGCAAACCGTCTACAAAAATAAATTTCTACTCAAGGGCAAATCGAGTGAAATCAATCACTCAATAAACAAATTTTATCAAGTACTTTCTAGCGTCTAAGTCGGGTCTGCCGATCGTGAAAATTTACAAGTTCATTTGGTCCAAAAGTTGCAATTCATAGGGGTTGTGTGTCAGCGAACATATCATTTCTGACCCCCCATCAACAATTTTAGTATAGTAGTGTGTCGACCATCTAGTAATGTAACAACAATCTCAATCCGGTTTTAGTATTGAATAATTCATACTTTTGTCGTATATTTAGCGATCTAATTCCTACTATCTACTAACTTAGTGTTACAACTACATACTGAAACGTCATTATTACTATTACAAAGTATTCTTTTGATGCTTTAATAATTTCTCTCTAGTGCTAGCTCGTGATAACTATAGTACTTTCGCATATAATATTAATCGATTCTTTACCGTTAAACATACTATTTTAACAGTTTTCTCAAGTGTAATTTCGAATGCTTTCTGGCTACAAACGCCGGTCTTAGCCGGTTTTTCACATGTATAGAACGAAATTTTTAATACTTTCAAACTCTTTAGTCGTTCTTCGATACTCTTATCCCCATTAACATGATTGGGGTCATAATTTCTGGAATTTTATTGCTACAAAGGACCTTGTTACTAGCGTCCTGTTACCAAAATCTTTTTATACCCTTTCTAAGGGCTCTTATGCTTTTTAAAGCTCGATTTTTTGCCCTGTAAAAATTTCAACATCCTGCAATAACCGCATTTCTTATGCCGAAACTCCACGATTGACCCGATAATAAGTTTGATAGATCATATCATTTGTATAATCTTTATATCTCTACTTTCCATCCAGGGAAGATGAATAAAATTTGAGGCGCCATGGAAATGGGTCGCGTATCTGTGGTTCACGCACTTCCTTCTCATTTACAGCCCAAGACCTGGAAGAAGGACACATCGGATTGTTGTGTCCAAATTTAAATCGCGTTAAATCCCGTCTTCTCCACCACTCCATATAGCGAAGCGTATCTCTTTAGAGCACAAACATAAGTGAACGATCTCGAACAATTTTTGAAAATCCTAATCTGCTCCAATCTATTCTATCAAAGTCAAAGTAATATGGATTTGGTTCCCTTACTCGCCACTTTTTTCCTATTTGTGCTGGCATATCCATCGCATCATGGATTCAATCCCGTTGCTTCTCGTCGGGAATCAATGAGCCTGTAAAACAATGAATGAAAAAAACATGGTGTGGTGTTCCTTCATTTAATATGTCATCATCCAATGTTTATCGATTTATGTGTATAGTCTATTTGTGATATCGGGACCTAAGAGATTATTTCAAATGCATTGGTTACAGATATAAAATTTTTTTTACAAAATGTCATTATAAAAGTTAGAACAGAATCTAGTAAAAAACATTAAAGCTAATATCAATGACATGTTTTGTAAACATCCTATCGCGAATTTCTCCCATATTGTTCAGCCTGCTCCAATACTCATCAATCTGACAATCATAGTCTTCGATTGTCTCCTTCCATTTAACTTCGACTTATTCCATTTTTTTATTCCATTCCGCATCGTTCAATAGTAGTACCTTCTTCAGAGATTTGACGTATGAGTAGGCGTAGAGGCAAACGAATCCACGCAAAGCACTGCACACCCCCTATTTATAAGGTGGTGGCGCGAGAGGTGGTCGAGCCCCGCCAGGCTTTACAATGTATTCGTTTTGGACAGGGAAACTATCCACACAGTTTGGATCTGGGCACTCTTTCGAAGGATACCCCGGGTACTTCGGAAGCGCCGGCTCTGCTGCCGCCTGTTCTCCGCGACAGACAGACAGTCCATTCAGTAGTAGTATAAATATGTATAATACATTTGCCAGGGGGACGCAGAACGTCCAGGAGACATCTTAACCTTGGTCTGCATCTACAAATTAGCTTTGTAATTATTGATGTCATTATGTGAAGCGAATAAGGACCAGTGAATGATTATTGATACGAAAACTCAATTAAAAAAATTTTCACTCCTAAAATTGCTAAGCAATTCACAGCAATGCAAACGGTTTTATGATACTTTTAAACTTGCACTTCATTAAGAAGACAGATAAAAAAAAACATTTCGACAGTACCAAAGCATTTAACCCTAGAGATACTTTCCGTCTTAATCGAACAACGTTTTAGTGACACAAAAATTTACAACAAGTTTCGTTAATAATTAATTGCGCTTGATTCCTACTAATATTATTTCCCGATACTGGCACGCCAAAAATTTTACACCAATCGATCGAACTAAATAATTTAGTCTTTACATCAAGATTATACTATCTTCTCCGAAACTCGATGTCATCAATGAGGTTTTGACGGTATCATAATTGCTTTCATAATTGTCTTCAAGTTCTCGTTCTGGATGTGGCTCGATGTTGATCGCCACTCCTTCTGCCAGCCCTCCCACAACACCCATACCTCGAGAATATAAAGACGCTGTCTGACTCTTAGCACGATCACGTCCCACGTTCTGCCCCAAACACGCCGTCACTCTACATTTCTCGAGCTTGCATTTCGGCCATCGTTGCCAAAAATGATGGTGTTTCTGTATTTTACAAACAGGTGGATCTGTACCAATCCAATCTAGTGGCCAAGGCGGGACTGGGACAATACCACATTCATCGTTGATGGCGTGGTTGGTGCAGTTGCAGGGGCGGGAGGCTTTCCAGCCTTCTTTTAGACCCTTTAAATCAGATTCATATTCAGAAGATTCATTGATATAAATTTCATTGACATTGTCAACAGCGCAGTCTTTATCTCCCTGAAGATTTGAGAATACCATCTCAAACAAACCAGGGACTCCAAAGGTCCCTGTAAAGTTAACCCCTTCTTGTGGTGCAAATTGAATAGAATCTATACCTTTTTCTCTTGCGCAAAATCCAAATATATCTGATTCTATTCGTGGCCACATCATAGATGGTTTTTTACTGCATCCCTGTGCTAAAAAATTCATTGCTGCTTTATGGATTTCCATTGAATTCTTCGGTGTAGGAAATACCATTGTTCTTCCAGTATTAGCCCAAATCCCACTTCCTTTATGTTAAAACGCTCATAAACCATCTATTTCTGTCGGAACCACCATATGCGATATTTCCACCCACGTGTTGTTTGGAGTCGGTTTCCATTCTTGATGATAAATCATATAACCAGGTAATGCAAGCGCTTCCAGATCAAACAAATCACCTTCACTCACACTTAACATAGCCCGAATATCAACCACTGGTTTGGCATATGGAGTGTCGGAAATTCCGGATTCTTCATAAGCTTTTTTATATAACGTGTTAAAATCATACATACAGATTGGGAAATCATCGACTTTCATTGGGACTTCTCCGTAAACCAGATTAAAATACTTTGCCCATTCTGGATAGGCAGTTGTTAGGTGTGTATGGTTATCGAAGCGAGGCCAGCCGTAATTTTTATTATTATGGGAATGGCATGAGTCCGATGAGGGTGAGCGTCGGATAGGATTTACTGCAAATGCAAAAGTTATAAAAAGTTTGGGATAAATCAAAAAAAATGTTCGTGAACCCATAATAATGTTTTTTTACAAGTTCTGTTTAACTATATACACTACAATCCTCAGCATATTTCACTTAAGACGTTAACAAATCTTTAATAGCCTGGTTTTGAACACCGCGTTTTCGATTTTTTTTTTTTAAGGGCGCATTGCTTCAATTCATACCTTCTAAATCCGAATTCTCCGCGGATTCCGAATTTACTTCGGAAGAAGACTCAGCTTCAATTCCCAATGCTTCTTCTAAGCTTTCTTCACGAGGCACCAGCCATAATAAAGGGATGTATAACAAGGTCGCCAAAAAAAATATCATTCCAACGATTTCAAACATCGTTCCATAACTTCCAGTACGATCTGCCACCCAGCCGCCTAAAACAGCGGTGCCAGACCAAGTGAGATCATTCATAGACTCCACAATACGCCACCTACCTCTTTGTGAAGAAGGGGTGAAATCGGCGACTATGGCCTCATCCAACGGTGCTACACCTCCAGAGAGAAAGGATTCCAAGAGGAAAATAAGAATAAGAAAAAAGTTTTGGAAGCTCTTTGAATTTAGTTCAAGTTTGGAGATATAACCAAGTAGGAGAATCAAAAACGACGAGAGGAGGAAACCAAACAAAGTGATGGGAGCACGACCAATGGGAACCTTCTTTGTTACAGTAACAGTCTGACGAATCTAGGTTTCATTTGACAAATTGATATCTGTAAATTTTTTGGTCAGCAGTGGACGTGTAGCGAGATAACCCATTGTTTTCACACCACCTACGACGACTAATGGATGCAGGATCTCTAAAGCCAAGATGGCCTTCGGTGAAAAATCGAAATCCTGAATGAAAAAAAGATCGAAGAATCTGCCGCTCATACCACAACCGATGGCAGAAATGAAATCGGCGGTTGCAACAATGTAAGGCACTAGTTTTTGGTTTCTCGTCAACTTCGATTGGATCAGGGCATCGAGCTCCTCTGCAGTGTCTGGACGTGGAATCTTTTACTGTTAGACTCTAGTACTATTCTAATTTGAAACTCGGACTCTCGGAGAAGAAGCTTGACCTTAAATACCTTCCTCTGCATCACGTTACTACGCAGTTGTGCTAGTTCTGTTGCTTGGTAAATCCTGATATTTTTGGACCCAAAAGAATCCTGGGAGAAACAAAATCAATCCTGTAAAGAGCACGGTATGCATGAAATGTAAAGACCACTTCACGGTTGTATCCGAGTCGTCTTTTTAAATGCTTTATGAGGATCCTTTAAAATCTAGATTTCAAGTTGATAACGGTTATTATATCCGATATTTTCTGGAATTGCTTGACAACAAAATCCACCTCAAAAACTAAAAATTCCCTGTGTTATATCATGAAGTATCATCATATTAGCTTGTATCAACGGTTTATTTCTTCGAACTTAAAGATTCAGCTTCAGATTCTTTTTCGAACTACATAATTTGTTAGGAAATTCCTTAAACTCCATCGTCCGAGTCAACTTCTGTAACAACATTGCTTTCTGAATAAAATCACCCAACCGGGTCCTATAAATAGCTCCATCACTCCGAAAGCACCAAGCACCCCAAAATCAAGCCGGGACCAACACCCCTGCCCAGGCTCTTCCAGGCCTCAAGTTTGACGTAAACGCGCGTCCTACCACCACTAGAACTTAATCCAGCGGAGTCAGCGAACAGCGCCTGCGAGCTTATTTCAAAGAATTAACGAAACATACCGTCCAACACAAGACCGATAAAAAGACATTTAAAGCTGTCACGGATTATCGCGAACGCGATGATGATCAATGAAAAAATACGGAGTGGTGTTGAGAACTTGATCAAAGCGGAGCGACGGTGCAGAAAGCTGGAATCGATAAGAAACGCGACTGGAAATGAAGTTAAAACCACCATTATGCCTGAAATCGAATCCAAAAATCCGACAGTTTCGTTGCGACTATTCGTGTTTCCGAGGATTTGGTACGTGTATTGGTCGAAGATAGGACCGCCTATAGATATTGAAGACGCAATCACGAATAGCAATTGGATCTTTAGAGTCAAGTCTACATTTTTTTGCGCGGTGAGTTTTGTCAGGTCTGATACTGATGTTGGTTGAGGTTGCGGTTCAGACATTCTTTATTAGCTGATGCGTTAAAATTAATTGTAATATTACTGTAGTCTTTAGTTTAAAGGAAAAAAAAGAAAAACTATTCTGGAAATTTCAAATAATTTAGTCTGCAAAATTCAAATCAATGGATTCAAATTTCAATTTAAGAATAAAATTTGGGTGAAACAAAATGTTAGAATCTCAATGACTCTGGAGTCTGAGTAATGTTCCCGCTCAAAATCCGAACCAGCTTTTCTTTCCCACATTTAAACCTTAAGGCGTTAGACTTTTGCGGAGTTTCATCATATTAATTGGCCAAGTCTATATAAGAGCTCATCCTCCCAAAAATTTGGTATATCACTTAATACTCAAAAATTATATGAATTTTTTTTTTTTAAATTCATCAAAGTCTATATTCTTGATAGTATGTCACTGAAATTGTGCATAAAAAGCGTACAAGCTTTGCGTCGGCTTCCCCAAATCGCTTACAGAGTGCACCTGTCTACTCGCCGGTTGTCTTGGCGGTCTATTTGCGGGCTTCCTTGTATAACAATCCACTGCTCTCTGTACTTCTCGTGTCCCGCGATACAACGACCGTGTATTCAGTGATGCAGCTCCTCCTTTCCTTTTATGCATTGCTGCTCTTTCTCGGATGTAATTCGGTGAAGTGGCCTTCAACGCTCTAACAATTGCGTGGTGATAAACCAATTTTAACGCTCTCCGCGCATAGATTTTTTCTTTCTTATGAGTATTTGGTCCAGCGGAAGGCCCATCACCGCCGTTAGTCAGATTCGCATTGTTGTTTATTCTAACAGATTTTTTCCGGTTGGACTCGTTTTTGATCCCCAAATTCAGTGCTTCATGTTTGTTACTTCTAATCTTCCCCTCTAATTCAGCATGGATTTTCACTCTACTGGTCATAACGTTGCCCCACTGGCGGTCAATATTCAAATCCTGCTAATTCACAATAAAATTATTACCCTAAGGACCAGTGCCCTACAACATCGGTAGTCTATGTTAATCCATATCAACTGCTTTTTTTAACCTTCTAACCCAAGGAGGTTCAACAAAAGCAGATTGAAAATCCAATGCTTCCTCAAACGCTGAGTCATTTCCAAAATAATTATTCATAAAGGAGATAAAATCTGGCATTGTGGTGGTTTGATGTGTGACTGCGTTTAATAATTCTCGAGCTTGGGGCTTTTTGGGCTTGGGTCCGTATTTCATTTCGTAACGTCTGCGGAGAATCTCTTTACGAGCGCCGGCGCGTTTTTCGATGTCTTGTTCCAGGAAAAGCTTTTTTTTTTTCGGGTCAATTAGAATTTAGGAGGGAATCGAGCATTACATTTATTAATTCTACCCAATGTACAGTGTACTAAGTAAAAACTTAAAGGTATAATTATAAAATATAATTTGTTATTAAACGACAAAATATTAAAGTTTTAACTTTAACTTTAACATTGAAATCTATACCAGCTCCAACTGTGTCACAGATCTTTCGTTATTCAAATCCACAACCGGAAACAGATTTTATGATATCAATGCAGCGTTTCGAAGATGATACGGACATGTTTCACCTTCGCAAAATCTGGATAAACAAATTCCAATCAAAACCAGTGAGTCCAGTTTAAAAACAAATATTATTTAAATTCCAAAACCACAATTTGAATTTTGAATTTAATACTTCAAAGTTTAATAAATAATAAATAACAAACAGTCTATACCCCATCTTTTCCAAACTAATTCCAAATTCTTTCTACCCAATATGTCCGCTACTATCCCAATTCATTCCCATAAGTTCGCCGCCTTCACCCTTATTACCCCCTATACCAGGGTTCAGATCCAATCCAAAAACCTTCACCGCTCCGCCATTATCCACGCAGTATTTCATACAATGTTCCATAATCATATACGAATCAAAACAAACCTCATCTAAGGTCAAAAGATTACTGCCGTCAGAATCTAATCTCTTTCATAACGCGACGGCGTCATCGCCGGTTGCGCCGATTTTAACTAAACCTTGACAGAATTTGGTGAAAGTGACGTCGCCGAAACAATAGGGGTCAAAAACTTTGCGCCAGGAAGCGAGTAAACAGCCGTTGGAAAAACATTTGAGGAGGGTTTGGAGATTCATGATGTCGGCGTTGGGCGGCTCGTAGGCATCTGTTATTAATGAAAGTTTGAAAAATTTTAGAAGATGAAATTTTTAATTTTGGAAAATGAACTAATACCTATAATAATAATTGATCAGAAAATCGAAATGACTATGATCATACCTTTTTCCCTCGCATACACACTGTGTCTCGGTATTATACTATATACGCCCATTTCTTATTCATCATTCAAAAAATTTATTGCGTTCAACGTTTCCTTGAATTCTTCCGTAATTGATTCACCCTAATCTTATTTGCCACCACCTTCTTCTGGTACACTACTCATCTTCTCGCCGGATTCACTTCCTTTCGAAATCTTATCTACAACGCCGAAACACGACTCTCTATTCTAACCATCGTCAAGGTCTTCTTCGGACCCAGATTCAGATAGAAAATCGGGCAAATCAATGCCTCTAGCCATAGCATCTTCTTCGAATAGAAGATGATCTCCCATTACAACCCCAGAAGACTCGGGAAAGACTAAACTCATAGCATCCACATCCGCTTTGTGGTTGGATTAAGAATTTGAGTTCGAGGTTTCCACGGTCTCCACCTTATTTGAATTTTAAAGTTAAACGGAATCATGATTCAACACGTCCTCATGCACACCAATAACATTTACGGTGATAGCAGGAGGTGCAATAGTACCAGCTATAGCATTGTTCACTTAGGCAGCTAAATCTGTCTCGTGACTGTTCAAGCCTGCATCTTCACTTGATTTATGGCTTCCAATAGAAAGAATCTCTTCAGATGATAACTAATCTGACTCTTTTCCTCCAGAACCACCAGAGCCATGGTCGGATTGTAAATCAAGTGCACTTGTCACAAGATTCACGAGAACCTCGATGTTCTCATTTTCGGGGTCATCATCTGAATTCTTTACGATCTCTAAATCTACAATGCTGCGAGAACGGGAGCTCAGACTTGAGTCTTTTTTTTTCTAATTTGAATCAGAGCTTGTAAATTCCTCATTGATGCCGAGAGTTACCTGTAACACATCTTCATCCTCTTCTAAGGGGATGGATTGTTATTGGCCTAGAAATTCGCCTTCATCTTCTTCATCTTATTCCAGAACCACTTCTGGCTCAACTGCTTCTTCCTCCTCTGAAGCTACGGCACATTGAGGCAATTCGGATTCTTCTTCCTGCTGCTCAGCCGGAAGAATCTCATTCGATTCAGATTCTTTTTGATCAACAACAATTTCTTCAGAATTTTCACCGTTATCTTCCAAAGGCAATACTGCAATTGGCGCGGCAATATCAGTGACATTGTTAATATCATCCACTATAGACTCGTCTGGTTCCGACATGGTCGAAACTTCACAAGAATCCTAATAATAGTAATTATTTGTATATAAGTAAACTATAACTTAATTAATTATTTTAGTTTGAAAAAAACGAAAAACTACGTCGAGTATTGATTCATTTGGAAAAAAGAAAAGTGGTGAATCAATGTAGCATGTGCTGCAGAAACTTTTTCGTCCACAAATGCATTTTTATAAGAATGCAGCATTTTATAAGAATGCACAATATGAAAACTTACAAGTTACAAGTTATAACCATAAAGTGTGTATAAATCTCTTTCCTCTACAAAAATAAATTGATTTGTAAACACGCATGTAGACACCTTCCAAAATTATATTGTACGAATGTGAGTGCGCGCGCATAATTCATAATTTCAAAATTCTAAGTATTTAGATACTAAAATCAAAAAAGACTGGATTTATCACTAAGAAATAACTTTGCTATTTAATAGCTGTAAGAAAAGTTATAAGCAAGTTGACTCTACAAAATGTAGGCTTTACGCTCTTAGGTTTATTTTCTAGTTCATACGTAGTAGCTTAGAAAAGTTTTCTTAAAAATTTCTGAAAGAAGAAATGCTTCTATTAAGCATATCTTTCTCAAAAAACTAACATAAGGATAACTTATTTGAACCCAAGTTAAACAGAAAGTTCACAAATTCTGTAGTAATAACAAAAACTTAGAAACAAAATTTAAAATTCAGATTCAGCCATAAAATTTGATTTGACCAACTATAATTATATCAGTATTATCTCTTCACGAATCACCTCCCACTCCCTATCTCTGTGTTCGTAAAAGGAATCTTCACACTCTTTAGTTCCTGTGCATAAAGTGTCGGATACAATGGCTCCATGACAATATCCATAAACGGTATGGCAAAATAAACCACGCTTATAAACAGCATCACGCTCCCCGTTCCCATGACTTCCATCAGCGCATTATCTATAAATTGTCTGAATCGGGAGTTTTTACCGTGGTATCTCAGGA
>Ga0099798_10138_pt1 | contig 23155 bp, 18 predicted proteins | sample Uncmet_Sort29A_1_FD_89870 | JGI IMG/M metagenome (GOLD analysis project Ga0099798, IMG submission 89870) | Marine eukaryotic communities from CALCOFI LINE 67, Pacific Ocean - CN13ID_Sort29A_1 | ecosystem: Environmental > Aquatic > Marine > Oceanic | place: Pacific Ocean: Monterey Bay | collected...
GTGGAATCACCATGGTTAGAAACATTAAGCCCTAGTTTCTGGGTTATACTTAATTGGGACCACCAACATGGGGGGAAAGAGTTTCCCCTAGCACAGTCTGAAAATTACAAAATTTAGCAGCGTACTAGTATGGGGGTTATGGTGATTCCGCATTATAAACTAAGACCCCTCACACCAATGTGGGGAGTTTATAATCTGCTAAGTAGTGTGACGAGTTTCATGTACTATAGACACAAACTAGTGCGGAATGCACTTGTTATTTCAATCTGCGCAATAGTGTGAGCCGGTAGAGAGCTTAGGCACGAAGGCGCAAAACCCATTTAGTAGCACTATCAGACGAGGTGGAGAGATTCAGAAGGGTTCGTAGGCATAGGTTCAGGTTCTTACTAGTACTCGATCTCGGTACTAGTGGGTTCAGGTTTTTACTTGTACTCGCTTATGGTAATAGTGGGTTCAGGTTCTTACTAGTACTCAGTTTCGGTACCAGTGGGTTCAGGTTCTTACTAGTACTCATTTTTGGTACTAGAGGGTTCAGGTTCTTACTAGTACTTATTTTTGGTACTAGTGGGTTCAGGTTCTGACTGGGGATGGCTCGGGCATCAGACCGATCAACTTACAGGGTTCTTTTAGTAAGTTTCCTTGCCATAAAGAATAGTGAAGAATAGACGTTTAAGAGATAGAGAAAACGCGAATCATTTAGAGAGTGTATTATAGACCAAGTTACCTTAACATAGAATCAATTAGCTGCTGATTTGAATTTTCCTAGGAAGATTTTGAGACCTAAGATCCGGAGAATCTATTAATAGTATTTTTTTAGTATTTATGGAAGGTTAATCGAAGTAAATACGGTTAGTTTCATGGCCAGTGGCCAGCTCACTTCTCACAGCGTACCGGTCTCTTTTAATAATAGTAAAAATTTAAATTTAAAATTAAAAACTCCCTAATTTAATCCTCCCTCAGACTAAGTTCGTTGCTGCCAACATCGCCCTAGCTCTAGAGTATCTCCACGAAGGTCTAGGAGGCACCATCCTGGCCCACCGCGATCTGAAGCCGGAAAACATATTCATAGACTGCTACGGGTATGTTGAAGTCGGGGACTTGGGGCTGGTTTATGACTTCACCCCAAAGACGCCCACGAGGTTACCGTTTCTATGTCCGACTCGTGCGGCTCCCCAGTCTGCGCCCGGGCCCACCGACTGCTGTGTAACCAGCGAGTACAGGCCTCCCGAGGTTTGGGCGGGAAAGGAGCAGAACCTAACGGTAGATGTCTGGAGTCTAGGGGTGATGATCTACGAAATGATGTACGGGGATGTGCTATTGCCCTTCAAGCGCCGAAATGAGAACGATGTCAGGTCGACCTCACGCAACAAGGAGTACGCGGATTACCTCAGAAAAGGTCCGAAGTTTAGGAAAGGTGACGAAAAGAAGCTCTGGGTAGATCTCGTAAAACTGATGTTGAACCCGGATCCTAGTAAGCACCTTTATAGCGTGTTTAATTTGGGACGGCTTTATCAATTCATTGAAAATCAAATTATTCCTCCCCAGATCAGAGGCCCTCTATAGAACGGGTAAAGCAGCACGCGTGGTTCGAATCCATCAACTTCGATGAACTTGCTGCCGGTCGTCTCCCTTCGCCGTTACTTGCCAAAGAACAGCCCAAGGATCTCGTCAATGTACCCACATCACCAACTACGTCAGGAAAGGCGACTCCTGTAGTTGAAACCAGTCGGTGAAGCCACTCCAGACACTGAACCAAGAAAATAGGAAATGAGGCTTCAAGGGAAGGGGATTCGAATTAGTAGGGGGGGAAGGACCAGGATTAACTTAACCTCGACTAAGAAGGCGCAGCGTCGCAGACACTAACTAGATTGAATCGAAAGGAAATGTTTGCCGTACCTATTAGTTTAACACTAAAAAATGTTGATAAATCGTATAGTAAGTTACCAATCGAAGTTTAAAAGGACAAGTTAAGTTGAAAGAAATTGTGTAGTGGGTTAATTGTTATTAAAAGAAATGCTAATGGATAGACGGGAGGTAATTATCCATTTGCATTATGTGACCCAAGTGTGAAGCAAAAACCTTAAAAACACGGCATTATGACCAATGTTGGAATCCATTTCGCGCTGTGTTTCGTTGTTGTGCGAGTTTACGAGTTTTCCGTGGGTGCGAGTCTGACGTGAACGTGTGCGGGGTTACGGTCGCGCCGTGTATGAAGTGTGATGCGTTTTTTCGATTTTTTGTGTCCACTTCCCTATTCCCACCCAGCTTCTTCGCAGGAACACACTATAAGGCTGATATTTAGCTCGTGGTTTACTCACTTACAGGCGTTAAAGTTTTTGAAACTAAAACTTTAACTTTTAGTTTTACAAGTCTTACGTCGGTGACGTAATATACGTATTAGTTAGGTCAAACGCACACTACATTCGCATTACTGATATAGCAAACATATCTTAAATCGTGAAACGTTATTCTAGCTCCTTGGCTTATCCGGTTACTGTTAAAAACCCATTAAGTCTAGCTTAAATCCAACACTATGTCTATTATGAGGATGATCAAACTCATTTTGATGGGCACTTACGCGAATTATGCGTGTGCTATGGATTCTTCCGAACTTGGAGTGATCAGATCTCTAGCACAATCTTTGTCGAAACCGCTTAGATCGTTTAGTTGTTGTCCCCATAGGCCCATGAAGAACCATCAATTTAATTTTGGTGGGAAGTCTGAGAATCAGATCGAGTTATCTACCGAGGAAAACCAGGCTCTCGAAAAAAAGGCTGAGCTGGAGGAGCAGTTAGAGGTTTTCATTAAGCCCGGGGGTCAACTGTTCACTCAACTTGATAAACTTGAAGAAGAGAAAGCTTCTGAAGTTAAGCCCGACGAACCAGAGAAAAATGAAGCCGGTCAAGCAAAGCAAAAAGGGGAAACCGATCAAGAGGCACTAAAGCTGAGAGATGCCGCCGCACCTACCTCCACCTCCAACGACGATAGGTCCACAACAACCCAATCCAGCGCTTCTAACCCTCCCGATTCCCACTCCGAAGCTCATACCCATAGGACTAAGGCAGGAGGTGATGGAAGCATGATCTCGTCTCCCTCTAAGCAACTCCAACCTCAACTTCAGGGCAACGAAAACTCAGGAGGACAGACTGAGGCAGCAACGTCGAAAGGAGGAAGCGTCGGCGATCCAGCAAAGCTGGAGGCATCGCTGATTTACCACGAGAAGGATGTCAACAGACATTGGACTGAGGATCCCACCAAATCACAAAATGCTGCGAAACATGTCCAAGATTCACCTCCGAAGGCTGAGGACCAGGTATCTCTTCCCCCTGCGGAACCGCTACCTCAACTCCCGAACAAATGCTTTAAGGTGGAGAAGTCTCTCGGTGAAGGATCCTTTGGCAGTGTCTACGAAGTGTCCTACGGGGGAGAGAAGTACGCCCTGAAACTGGTCAAACAGGGGGATTCTAAGAAGAACATGGGCATCAAGAGGGAAATGGAGGTGCAAAAAAACCTGAACTCCAGTCAAATTCCGGAGTTGGTGGCAACTGCTGAAAATAACGAGTACTTCGGCCTTCTCATGGAACTATGTAGCAAAGGGGACTTGCTTGATCTCTATTACAAAGAAGGTTTTTGGGGACACGAATACAAGGTATTATACCTTTATTTTCCTCGTCTTTAGTTACTGTTCGAGTAATTTCGGTCTAGAAACTGCTACTTTCTCATATTATTCCTCAGACTAAGTTCGTTGCCGCGTCTATAGTGCTGGCCCTCGATCACCTTCACAACGAGAAACGCACCGCCCACCGCGATCTGAAGCCGCCAAACATCTTCGTAAACGGGAATGGTGGTGTTAAAGTCGGGGACTTGGGGCTGGTTTATGACTTCACCCCAAAGACGTCCACGACGTCGAGGTTTCTATGTCCGACTCGTGCGGCTGCCCAGCCTGAGTCTGGGCCCACCGACTGTTGTGTAACCAGCGAGTACAGGCCTCCCGAGGTTTGGGCGGGAGAGGAACAAAATCTAACGGTAGATGTCTGGAGTCTAGGGGTGATGATCTATGAAATGATGTACGGGGATTTGCTATTGCCCTTCAAGCGCCGAAATGAGGCAGACTCCGCCACTAGGGGCGGCAAACAACGTGACCGGGACTACGCACAGTACCTTAGACGAGAACCCCCGAAGTTCAAGGAAGGTGACGAAAAGAAGCCCTGGGTAAAGCTCGTAAAATGGATGCTAAACCCGGATCCCGGTAAGTGGCTTATCACGTGTTTGATTTGGGACGGCTTTATCATTGAAAATCAAATCATTCCTCCCCAGATCAGAGGCCCTCTATAAAAGACGTGAAGCGGGACGCGTGGTTCGAATCCATCAACTTCGATGAACTTGCTGCCGGCCTCCTTCCTTCGCCGTTACTACAACAGAAGATCGTCACGTCTTCTATCAAGGGAGTAGGAGGCGGGCATGTCTGATGCCAGCAGACCATGTACCTGAATTAGGTGGTTAGGGATCCAAAACCAGTGTCCACAGTAAGCGCAAACCAAGTCAAGCTCAATACATCGACCTTAGCAACAACAACGCGAAGCAAGAAATCAAGAAAAAGCGAAAAAAAGAGTGAGGTTTAAGGGGAATGGAATAACTTCAACTTGATTAACTAGTCACACATGACAACAACCTATTTTGAATCTTTAACGTACTAAAAACAGTAACTACCTAAATTTTAATCTAAAAGAAAAGAGTAAAGACTTAAAAGAGTGAATGTTTTAATCGTATAGACAGTAGCATGACCGATTTGTTTATGTTAAGTAGGTGAAAAAAAAGAGTAGGTGAGTAGTTAAACAGTTGTGAAGGAAATTAGTCTAACTAGACAAGTGTGTAGAGGAGTACGATATGCGCTCCATTTTCAGGTCCGAATTATGTCCACATATGAAAATGGATCGGAATCTTGGACTTTGAAAAGCAAAAATGACACCCCTTTCAATTCAATGGTGTTCGATCCTTGACGACGGCGGCTTCGAGGAGGGGCCTTCTCAACGTAGCACTCAAAAACCAATCCCCCTGGGACATTTACGAGGTTGGTAGAGGACAACTGCAGGGCTGGGAGTACAGCTATTATGGGATGGTCAAAATATCGGGCGAAGATAGTTATGCTATATTGGATACGGGAACAGCACCTTCACCCTAAAACGGAGAAAAAGACGGTGATGGCTGCTACGACGATGGGTGGTGGTAATTTTTTTCGCAAAAACTATTTAACAGCAACCTCCATGATAATGATGAATTCCTATACTATGTTCCATAATGATACCATATGCGTGCTTAGTACTGTCCTTGAAGTGAAAATTATCGTTTGAAATGTCGTGAACACGGGCGTCGTCGTGGCGATTACATTTGTTTGTATTCTCGTGTACTCGTGCGCGGTAACTAATGTGCTGCTATAGAACAACGCCATGAATTATTATTAGTGGTAGCGCTGAGCCTGCTATCTAACGTGAAACAGTGCACTCGAAGACTACCCGTGAATTTGTGCGCGGCTAAGCTTATCCGTGATTATTTCGTCTGATTGTCATTTATCTTTTATCTACGTCGTCACTGCCACCCCTTTACCTACCAACAGGCATCTATCACTAGCGGTCTTGAAATAGCGAGAAACTAAATCTTTTCATAAACAAACTTCATCAAAAAGTAACTTAGTCTTTAACTAATTGAATAGCAATAAGTGGTTACTTTGGGATCAATTTAACTGTTGTGAAGACTTAGACTATGCGATCTCTACAAGTACTTATCTTTCTTAACTCCCATTATGCCGTTGTCGCGTCAGTGTTAGGGTCTGAGAGGGCTACGTGGGGGAATAGGCTAACAGGGGATCAAATCAGACACCTAAGAGAAGTAGTAAAAGAGCAGAAAAACTTGGTAAGTCAGGATCTGGGTAGTACACCATCCTCTTCGACTGGTGCTAGAAGTGGCTCTGAAACCCCATCTGGTTCTACCTCCTCGGGCTCTAATAGACTCAGTAGCTCTCGAGTATCTCACAAACATCGCGCTCTCAGACGTGAAGACGCCAGACTGAGACCCACGACGCAGCCCCAGCTTCAGAATAACACTCTGAGACTGAGTCAGCAAACTACGACACTCCCAACTGAAGTGGAGATCAGGAGAAGCTCTCATCGTAAGTGTGTTAATTGTTTCAGAAAATTAAAACCTTTTCCCTTTAATAATAATTTTAACTCTTTTTTGGATGTAATTTACAGGTACACGTTTTGTTCTAACATTGGAAGGACAAAACACCATCAGAAGGTTCTTTGGCAATAAACTCAACGAAATGGCACAAGAGATGCCCAACCTCTACCGATTATTGTCCCGTCACCCAGCTGTGGATACGTCAGCGGCTACTGTGTCCAATTCAAATTGCGTTGAGCTCACTAATGCGGATGTCAGAGGGTTGCAACAGCCAATTCGAATCGGACGCACTGTGTATCAGCCTGAGACTACATGGTTCATGCTTCTCCAACGTCATATTCTCGTGCAGGAAAACGGTATGTCAACAGTTTCGTTTCATTATTTAAAATTGTTGCAACAGCAATTTATTATTTTGTAACAACTTTGATGATTGGTAACTTCATCAATATTCAAAAATATAGTACAGTTACTGCTAGTACTGAATAAGGACCATATCATCGTTTGATTCTCTAGGTGGAAATTCTCGGAGCTGGACTCCCCGTAGAAGCACTAGGAGCCGCCGCGATGTCCGCGAGGAAGGTCTTTCGATCGCCGTTCGTGAAGGGTTAGGAAAAGCACCAGGTGTAAAAGTGAATCCGGTATTAGATCAATACTGCACACGATTCACTCACTTTAACCCATACCAAACAAGTGCCAGTGGGTTGGTAGAGAAATGTCCGATCGAGAATGTGGCGACGAGTATCCCTGCACTACTCGCCAAATTCCCTAAATTTGAGGCACGCGCTGATCTGCATAAACTTAATGTCGGTAAGTCATTTGTCAACCAGTTGCAGTAATTTCAGCTTCAAGTCGGACCTCGTGTGCTGGCAGAGATAATAATCAAATCCATTATGATTATGTAAACTGTTACTGTAACATGCGGTATTCTGTATATGAGTTTGGACCCACTCCTGGGGGTATAGTCTAGATGTCAAATGGTACATAAATCAAGCTTAGGGTGGTACTTTCCACGGATGATAAGGTTCTACCCCAGGCTACATTTATAGCAGCCTAGGCGTGCATATAGTTTTGACAGCCAACAATAGCCTAAGTCTACATTCGAAGTCGTAAAAGAGTCGATACAATACCATTATGGTTAAGTAGAAGAAAATCCTGTCTTAAATTACTCCAATACATCTAGTTCTCGATCTTTGACTTTACTACCCCAGCACTAATCCATGAGAATAGGAGGACCTGTTGTATATGCACGGAGGATATGAACAACAACGAGGAAATTTCATGTCTTCCTTGTGGGGAGCATTTCCTTCATTCACATTGCGCTGATGAATTCTTGACAAAGGGCGGCGGTATTTACTATTTTGGCTGAGTGTTTCAAACTTGAAAAATGTTAATAATACTCATGATTTGATAGTAATTTCCTCATGAGCTAAATTATAGCAGCGTATACTAACAGTAACTTCTTCAAGGTAACAACTGTCCTCACTGCAGAAAATTATTTGATCGCGAGGCAACTTTAAGAGAGATGAGGAGATGCGATTGTAAGAAAGCGTTTGTGACTCCCAAAGAGAAGCCGCATCGTGTGACTCCGGACAAGAAGATGATCGAAGTCTAAGAGGGTGGAAGTACGGCTCCGATTGATCCAAGAGGGTTGAAGCGTGGTCCTGCTCCGAACGAGATGAACATGCCCCCCTACTGACCAACCACTCTCTCGGAATAGGTTTCGTTAGGACTACAGAATGTGTTGTGGAATGAAACGGTAAGGGCTAAGTGAATAGTTAGACCGTACGAATTGTATACTACGCAAAGTATTGTTGTGGGTGTCAGATTATTGATACTTCCCAGGTAACACGGGTGGCCTCTGGATCCTTTCATGAGTTTAGAGGTTTTAGTCGTGGTAGTGTTTGAAGAGATGAACTCCGCCAAGAGAGGTGCTGCGGGATGATGGAAACGGTTGTGTTGGTGGACACTGGATTGAAGACGCTGAGATTAGGGTTAATCGGGTATTTATTTGCTAATTGCTAGCAACGTGTGTAGATCATTAGTAGTCTAAGTAGGTTTGACATTGAACCCATGACCACCGAGTTCATGTTTATGAGTCTGATGGAGGCGGTGACCAAGTAAGTGGTAGGGTTCAAAGTAAGTTGATTAAGCATAACACACTAAACGCGAAAGAACATCCGCATAAGTTGTGTGAGATTCGATGGGGAGTAATCAGATTCAGGGACATGATGCTAATAACGGTATTTAGAGAGTAAACAGTGTGAAACTAAAAACGTACTTTGAAACAGAACAAAATTTGCTGATAACATTCGTAGTAATAGCTGTTCGTATTGCGTCTGTATTACTATTAGAGTCCAATAACGTGTCCTTCGTAATCGGCGTCGCATTCGTGCCCGTGACAATCAGACCGGAATCTTGTGGTCATCAACACTCGAAACCATTTCAAACCACTTCTATTCATACTACCACAATTCCAATTTCCATATTCGCAGGGAAACCAATATCACTACCCCTTGACAATGACAAGTTCATTTTTTAAACTTGTAACGGTTTAAATTTTTTCAATTAAACTCAAGCAGAGCATAACCGCTTAGCATATCCAAATTCTGTGAAGTTAACTTTAGCTCCACTCCAACAAGATGACGGTTATCGAGGAGAAAAAGGATCTCCCGAAGACCCGCTCGATTACGACTCAAGCTCAGCCTCCCCCAACCAATTCCCACGACAACCCGCCCAAGCCCGAGGAATCCATGTTCAGTTGGGTCAACTATAACTATGTTCCCTGACTCGTTTTTCAGACCACGAGGTTTGTGAGATCTCAACTGGGATACGCTGATTTCGGAGCAGAAGAGACGGTTCCTCAGAGTGAGGAATCCAACAAAACTAACACCACCTCGGCGAGCAGCACGTCTGCGGGTGGGAAATAAATGAGGTGTTAGAAATACCTAATTAAGCTGGACTGGGAGGGATAGCACTAGATTTCTACTTCAAAGAGCGTGTGGAACAGTTTTTTGTGTGTAGCCTATTACCTGCTCTTTTAACTAATTTAGTGACTCGTTCTGAGATCTTCCCTAAAAGTAGGGGAGATTGCGGACCGACGATTTTCTAATGCAGATTCTGTGCTTATCCCGAGAAAGGTTCAGCTGCATTGCCAATTAGCGGAAACACAATCACACTTTTTGTTGCAAAAATACCGTCACGGTCTATCTGAATACATCTTATGTTCACTAGCGTATCGTCAATCATCAACCGTACTCGTCTCTTGAACCTCACTAAATGATGTTTTTCAAAGCCTTATTCTGTCTCTCCGTCCCCATCCCTTAAAAGTTGAAGCCCTTGCCGCCTACCACGTAGCGTTTTCTCTAGACTCCGCGCCCTTAAATCCAACATCCCCTTTCACCTCTCCATCCACCTCCAGGATATTCTTTCCTATTGAAAGTGTCTTAATAGCAAGAATTATTTAGAACAAACGATCAACTTTATACGTGTACATTAGTAATAGCAAAGATGACTTACGATTACTCCGGGGGCTACGGCATGTTCCACAGTAACGAACTGAGCCATAATGCCCCGGTCGACCCAGACCACCCCCATAACGAAATCTCCAATCTGAGTAAGCATCCGCACATCCGGGAAAGTGCAGCGTAAGTCTCCAATTTCAGTGTTTTTCAAGGCAAATTCAATAAAAACGAATTTTTCAAGTGAAAAAACCCTCCTCTAGGTTGCTTGCCAACGAGTTAGATGAGGCCTTAGGAGGACAAGAAATGGATAGTACAGGTCCTGAGGAAGCGATCTTCCCCAGCCCTCCTTGTTGCGCAATTTGGGAACCGGGGATGACCTGGAAACTTCATCTCCTTCGTTTACACCCAGCAGAAGAACCCCATATCCGCAACAGATTAAACATGTATAGACCTAGTAAGGGTGGAGGGCAAGAGAGTGTGGTGAACGACGAGGAGGTGTTTCATGATGTGGAAGAATTGGCTTCCCCCGTCCCCCCCTACCTTTGGCTCCGCTCCGTTCATATATCTCGTCGTGGGCAACCGGGGTTGTTCACTATAGTGGGGTTGAGTTTGTCGGCTCCCTCATTGCTGTCAGGCAACCACGAATCCGTCTACCATGTAATCCGCTGGGCAGAAAAATTTACCGGTGCGGGTCATGGATTAGAGAGAAGGGAAACCGGGGGCTTTGTGACGAGAAGTGATAAGGAGGATATTGCATTTACGAAGATGCCATTGAAAGCGATTTTGACCCATTTAAACGCCGGCAAAATCCGTCACCAAATTCAAATGGAAAAAAGGGAGGAGCAACTTCGCGTTAACGCAGTTTTGAACCAAGTGAGGACCTCCCAAGACAACCCAGGGCAGCGCAACTCACCATCCGCTGCCGAAGCCGAGAATATGGGGTCTGTTGTATCAACTCAGAGTCAAAGCAAGCCTAGGAGCGATAATTTGGTGACTAAAAAAGCTATTAAGTATGGTTTAGGAACGGAGCAGGATTTGAGGGATGAAATCATCGGCGGGGGAGCAGATGACCCCACCACCCAAACTTCCAACCCATTCGTCAGAGCACACTACTCAATGAAGGACGTAAGTGACAGTGTCAATTTAGCAAAAATCGCCTTTTATTAGGCAAAATTCATGTAAATCGCGGATTGGCTAGTTTTTAGTGAAGAAAATAGTCTTAAAAATTGCACCTTCCGTCCCTAGTTAAAGGCAATGTCGGAGGAGGATATAGCAGGCCTATGGAGCTTACATGATCCAGAATTTGACCCCTCCGAACCCCCTGACTCTAGGCGGGTACAAGTCTACCCAATTCATGATAGGAGGACTAATAGGGTTATCTTGAGGTTGTTAACAGAAGGACATAGACGTGGGAAGAAAGAGGGAGAGGATTTATTTAGGGCTAACCACGCGGCGAAGACTTTGGGGGCAGAAACTGAGGAAGAAGAATCTGTAGTAGGCTCCACCTCCCAATCAGAATTCCAAAAAGATCAGGAACAGCAAGAAGCAGAAATAAGGCAGGCAGACCGTATTACACAGCAAAACGCTAACACCAACGGCACCACTGGTTTCGAAGGTAGTCACAACTACAATCCCCCTTCTTCTAGCAGTAGCAGCTCCAGTTCGGGTTCCCCCCGTTCAGAGTCCTCCAGTAGTATGCCTAAGTCTACTAGGAAGATCCATGATAGTGAAATGCGCTTGCGGAAGAATGTGATAACGAATAGGGGTGAGAGAGAAGGGTGGCATCAGGGGATTGACACAGGGGGTCTTGCCTGTGCAGGCTTCCCCGCCACCTACGAGGCGCGTGATACCCACTATGATGAACAAAAACACATCGAGGTAAAGAACCAACTACCAACAATAGGATTAGGGGGTAATTTAGAATTCACCCAACAAGACCGTGAGAAAACCGGACAAATGCCGTTGAATGGGAGGGATGAGTATACTATGCCTGAGATGTTGGCTAAGCACCCAATCCATGTAGCTCATAGTGGGCGGGAATATAGTGAAGAGGGCATGTTTGACACCCACAATTTACACATATTAAAGGAGCACGGCTCCAACGCCGACAAACACAAACCCACTTCTAATACTGGTCCACATGGAAAATGCGAAACTTCGGATCATTTAGATCTGTTAACAGGGAAGTTGCATAGACTTAATGAGGAGATTAAGGCGAGTGATATCGGTCACCACCGTGCTGAGAAAGAAAAAGAATACATCCAAACCGAACAAGAGATAGCTCAACTAAAAAGAAAGAAGCAGGGCTTATTGGATTCTCTCGCACTAGCAAGATACCTCAAATCCGGTTTTAAGGGATCCTTTAACTCCATGGAACACTTCCTCTCGCATTATGTTACTCATGGGTTGTTTAGGTTCTTACCCAGATCCATCCGAGACGTTATGGATGAATTCCTAACGGTGTTGTGTATATCGAAGTCGCCGGCGGTAACCGATTTAATCCAATCCCAATTTGGAGACTCTCTTGGGTTCTTTTACGCATGGAACGCCCATTACGCGCATTATCAGTGGTGGATGGTGATACCGGGTAAGTGGTCATTTTGATGTACTTTATACCGAAAATGATGTACTTTACACCAAAAATTGATGTACTTTACATCGAAATAGGTGTATTTTACATCAAAAAGTGATGTACTCAACCCTCAGCTATGTTCGAATGGATTTATGAGATGTATTACTACAACAAACTCGCCTCAAAACAGCCCAACGACGCTGCGGACCAACTAGACTACGCCGACCGCAAAAACTGGGACCTCGAACAATTCAAGTACCTGTCCAAACCCCCCACTGCTGTTATCTATGTTATCTGTTTGATTATTTGGGCGGAAATGATGTTATGTAATTGGGAGAAGAAGTGCAAGAGCCTTTGTGGAAGATGGCACAAATCCTCAGGTACTTCTGAATCTTTTTAATAACCCATTACGTAAGGGAAAGACGCAGTTTTTAATACGAGAAAACCGTAGTAAAGCAAAAAACACGTTTTTCATACGGGGAAATCCTCTTTGTAATTTAACAAACTATCCCTTACGTAATGGGTAATTAAAGAGGAAGATTGTACCTCAGTACCGGAACCCCATCACCAAGACCACCGCTCAGTCATTAACGTCAGAGCGGAATTCGTACCGTGGAGCGGGTTCGGGCCCTGTAAGAGGAGGCCAGTGAAGGTGTTAATGAGGAGGGAAAAGGCTATTAGGGAGAAACATAAGTTTGTGGAGGTAAAACAACCCCCTGATTTGAAGGAAACCTTAGCCTTCGACGCCGACAAAAAGAAAAAGATGAAACATGGGGTGGAAACTAATGATACTTTGGTTAAAACCACTTCCCCTAATGACGAAATTTCTCCTAAATCCGAAGAACTCCCAGCCCAAGAAGAAGCTATTCAGTCTCATGTAGCTGAAAACCTAGAGAACCAAGAAAAACCGCTAGCTCCTGTGGTTTTAGCCTATATACCGGATCCTGATTACTACCCCGGTTATGCCCGATTAATGTGGACGGTCATCCTCTTCCCCATAATAGCTTTCGAATTTGTATTCGTTCAACTCTTTTTATTGAGTTTGTTTTATATGAAGATACAACTCATCTATAATTGGGGAGGCTGTAAAGACGACAATGCCAAGGCGAAGGCGGAGTGTAAGTGCTGTTTTTGACGTTTTACAGGCGTTTTCAAAGCTATTTTAGGTCACTGTTGTAACAAAGGACTTCTCTATCCTACCACTAAACCATCCCTCTCAGTTATCGCCCAACGCATGGAGGGATTTGAGGGATATAGTAGCTATATAAATACTCCTAAAGCCCTTGATCCCCAGTACAGAACGACGTCAGATCTGTTTAAGCTTACTTATAAGCAGGCGGCGGCTGATTTCCGGGAAGTGTGCACTAGCGCTCATAAGAACCGAGGCGCCGCCGGACTCCTCGAAGAAACTCCTGATATCATTGAAGCTTTGATGTTTGAAGTGTTGCTAGCCCTATCTAAAGAGTTCGGCAAAAGATTAGTCTGGCTCCAAAACTGGAGAACCTATGCCGAAGAGCAGCGGGCCTTTGTTACCCAGGTTTATCTTATGGAGTTCGTCGGAAAAATCGGCCCCTTCGCGGTCATTGCCTTCTACTTTGTCCCTGAGTGGGGAACTTTAACGCCAGAAAATTGCGAAACAGAGGGCTGGGACGCCAGCTTTGGCTTCGGAGAATACAGTCTCTCCTGCCTCCAGGCTGGGCATCTTTCCTACAGTCTTAGATTACAGATGATGGAGAGTGCTGCGGTTGCTCCGTTTGTGATAGCGCAGTTATTAAATCTCTGCGTCAAAATAGGAATCCCAAAAGGACTCACACACTGGATGGAAATGGGGTGGGGGAAACCCTATGTATCGAGACAAAGAGGTTGGGACGAAGAATCATTCGCAAGCGGCTACAACTCCGAAATCCCATCAGAAACAAAATCAGAATTCGAAAAAAACTCATCCACACAAACCGGGGGAGCCACGATTGATCAAGACGAGGGGGGAGCCGGGATAAAGCAGGATAACTTAACTCCTATTGTTCCAAACGGCCCCGAATCAGCCGCCGCTTCCGTTCCGGTTGACGCAACCACCATCAATATCCAACCCCAAACTCCCGAGAGGGAAGCCCACTCTGCCAGGAATGTAAACCCTACTGTAGGTGGCTGCGGTGAACACCACACGGTATCGAGTAGGAGGTTAGCGAAGTTGAAGTTGAGGAGAGAGAAAGGAAAACATTGTTGCTTCTGCTCCCTAAAGGCACCGTGTTTCTGCTTCTGTCTTCGGAATAGGAAATTCAAGTGCGGGTTCTGGCCGCTTATGAGGGAGAAGGTGCCTGACCACGGTCAAAGAGCTAACACTCCCCACGGTAAAGCCTGGGAGAGGAAGAACTCAGTAAAAAAACTCTCAACCGCTGAGAAACCCAGAAGAACAGGCTGCTGCTGGTTCCCCCTCTCCCCGGGTAGTTGCTGGGTGTTCTGGGAGTGGATTCGTAGGATCCTGATTTGTGCGTGTGTTTTAGAGGAAGACGATGTGGGTGACTGCGACAACTATGTGTGGTGTGCGAACGGCAGGATAGAGGAGATTCACGGGATAAGGTACAGTTTAATTCTTTAATAACCCCTTACATAATGATTATGGATAGTTTGTGAAACCAATAAAGGCGATTTTACCGTAGGAAAATCACTATTTTTAGAAAAGACGGTTTTCCCCTTAAAGAAAAACACCGTTTTTAAACTAAAAAAAGCATTCTATTATTATACCTAAGGTACGGCCGCCGCACCGAAATCATCGAACAGTCAGAAAACGACTTGATAATAGAGACGCAGGTTGTGGAAAGAAAAAAGAAAGCCACTTCCTATCATTATTGGCACTACAAAAACCCAGGAGATGATTCTCGGTCAGGGAGACAACAAATTGCCAAATTGAAGAAACCATCGGATATAGTCCCCATTGTCAGTGGCGATCTCCTCTTCGACTGTGATTCCATACCCTACTTCCGCATGCCTTCAGCGTATATACCCAAGAGCCACCCGTTAGCTGCCCTTCACGACAACACCACCACTCTAAAGGGAGCCAGGTTTGATCTCGAACCCATTCTCGCCCATCTAGAACGAGAGTGTTTCCTGACTTGGGACGAGCAACTGGAGATAATGCTTCATTTTAGTTGGATGATGTCCTTCTCCCTCATCTCCCCCTTCGCCATCCTCCTCAGTGCCCTCGCCATGGCTTTGGAGAAGTCGCTAGATGTATATAAGATCACACATTTGAAGAGAAGAGTATACCCAGCCTCCGGCCCCGGGAGTGTTGATGACTGTTTAGGGATGTATAGGTTAACGATTTATTGGGGGATCTACTGTAATTTGATGATGCTGGTTCTGCCTTATGCGATGCTCCAAAACCCCTTCTGGCTCACCGAAGGGACGATGGGTGATGGGATGATTCTCTGGCTATTTCAAGCCCCAGGAGAGACTGAACCGGTGAGGACCCATGGTTCTACCATCGCCGTCTTCATATTCGGGATGCAGCAGGCGGTTTTCGCGGTGTTGTGGACGTCGTTTGTGATCATAATGTCCGACCCCTCCCCCGGCAGGGAGAGAAAAATTATGACCAGTAGCACGATTAAACCATAGTGTTGATAGGTTTGCAGTGTGTAGTAGAGGAATTTTCATTTGTTTTGCAAGTTTAGTGACTACAGAGTCGAGAACAATAACTCATTTGTTTTACAAGTTTATACTACAGAATCATACGAAATCCATTTGTTTTACAAGTTTATACTACAGAATCAGATTTTTGAATTGGATAAAACGCTCACAAACTACTCCCCGAAGTAGGTTTTGAATTGGATAAAACGCTCACAGAGACGTTAGAAATTTAGATGCACGCACTAATTTACCACAACAACAGCCTAGGTTTGGCCTGATTGAATTGGATAGAACGCTCCTAAGAGCCCACTTTTTTCAACTGTCGAAAAGCTTTACCATTTGTCGAAAATCTCCACCTGTCAATAGTCCCCTGTAAATAGCCCGCATTTAACTAGATCCAACATACATTTTGTCGAAAACACTAGGAAACACGCACTGGGGAAACGACCATCTGTTCCACCATCAGCATCGTCCTCGTCTGATTATTGACCTCTCTGATGTGTCGTATCATCGTCATGATTTCATCTTGCGCTCGGTCTACTCCTCCCCGGTACCCAACCCCCGTTTTCAGTGAGTATTGTTAATAGACGTTAATACCCCTATAATTATTACTCAAAGATGACTGGCTCCGATCCCTCCCCTCTGTTCCTCTTCTTATCCCTACCGCACCACTTGGGGCAGATATGTGAAGTAGTTCAATGGAAAGGGGATTCGCTTCAGAGGAAACCGGGTTCACCCTCCGCCTCCCCCTCTCTTAAAGCCGCTGACCTCAAACACGACGCGCCCCATGGTAAAGGTGTACCACTAAAAGGAGGACTAAGTGAGAAGGAGTATAGCTTGTTGACGAGGAGATTGGAAGAATTTGTGAAAGCTTTCATCACCTTCACCTCCGGAAAGGGTGGTTGCGGTATTGAGATCATGTCCGTCTGGCGCCGCAAATTGGAGAAAGTTAGGAAGAAGTATCCGGCGGATGCCTGCAGAGGGAGGGCGGATAAATACACAGCCTACCTAGATCGCCTAGAGGATAAAGATGCAGATCCCGCCGGTGCAGAAGCAAAAAGAAGAAAACTCTCCCCTTCCCCCAACGGCCGTGCTCGTTCTGCCTCACGAGGCTCTAACAAGAGCGGTACTACTGTAGCTCTACCAACTTCCGAGGATGTGTTGGAATCACGTGATCTACTAAGGAGGTTAGTAGAAGATCGTGATTGGATGCAGTTTCATACGTCGAGAAACCTACTACTGGCTCTAACGGGCGAGCTCGGAGAGGTCAGTGAAGAAATCCAAAAAATAGTGAGTGAGGTTGGATATAACGTAGAGATGAGCAAGGTTTCTTCGGAGCGTAAAAAGGAACTCGGTGAGGAAATCTCCGATTGTTGGTCTTATCTAGTAAGGTTTTGTGATGTAGGCGGACTTGGGTTAGAATACGTAGTTGAAAAAGTTTGTAGAGAAATTGAAACCGTCTAAGAAGTCGCTAAATCTGTTGTTACAGTTACTTTGCTCCAACAATCACTGCTTGTTTCTTTCTCCAACCAAATAAGAGTGTGAGATGAGCCGTCTAAACCGTGATAAGTATCCTTGTTTGCTCAGTTAAATCAACCATTCCCCTTCATCCAATCAACCCATTAGAACCTTGTTTTTTGGGAATACTACAGTACTTACATAGGGAAACTAGTTTTTGTTTAGTGTAAATAGATCTACAATATGCCGACCGCGTCCGCTGGGTGGCAATCCTTCGGGTTTCACGAGGGCCACTCCATCTCCAAAGCCACCAGAGACTCCGGCTCCTGGTTGAAATCCGCCGCCTATGACAGCCACATGCCCCGATCGCATCGGGACGTGGTGGGTCAAACGGGGCCGAGTCTCTTAGGACAAAAATCCTCCCTCAACACCAATAAAGCAGGCAGTATGGGGAAGGCGGGGATCGGTTTTCGCGCGGCACCCTCGGCTAGGGGGGCTTCAGATTCGACCCCTGGACCCGGTACCTATTCAACCGTCAAATCCACTCTTAAAACCGGTGGTATCTCCTTCAAAGGCGGTCCCAAATCCGGTCCACTGAGGTCAACAGTGTTAGATTCCAAGACCAATTTGAACCACCACCGAACTAACTCACCCGCGCCAGGAGACTTAACCGCTCGCTCTGGACGGCCAGACACTGCGAGAACAACTATGGATAAAACTACGCCGGGGTTTTACGAAAAAGTATCGGATTTCGGCAGAAAAAAATATGGTGGGGGGGTCATCGCAAAAGCCGGCCGTAAAATAGATTGGATGGACGGACACACAGGAAGGGGAGGACAAAATCTCGATAGAGGAAAGAATGCTGATCAGGGCCCAAAACTCTACATGCCTAAGAGTACTTTAGGGAGCACTCATACCGCGAGGATTGGGGCAACGCCCCGTTTTAGGGACGCTCAATATAGGGAAGAAGCAAAAGCCTCTGAGCCCGGTCCAGGTTCCTACAACGTCAAACCGGTACATAAGATATGGACTACTAGGGCGAATCAGGGAGTGTCGTTTAAGAAGGGAGGGAGACAGCCGAAGGTGGCTTTGGCTGGAGGTGTTCACTCCTGGTACCACCAGCAGGATACTCCTGGACCAGCGGCATATGCTCCCATGAGTGTGGCTGACGCCAAAAAGAAGAAGGCTGAGGAGAGGTATTTTAACTCTCTCTCCAAACTCTCCCGTTCTGTAGCCGGCACCCAACCCAATACCGCCAGAAGTTACAGGGGAGGAGGCCAGTATGAGTTCACCCCTCGTACCCGCCAATAGGTCTATCCGAGGAGAGAGAGGAATCCGAACTAATTTTTGTAATCTGAGCTTATATTTCATACATAATCACTTAACAGGGCTTTAGTCCGACAATTTTGTGCACTTTACCCTACAGTGCCTGAGCAAATTACGTAGCTATCATCGAGAAGAGAAGCAAATCACTTTTTCTAAAAGCATATCATAATCCTATTGCGTCGTTAGATTCTGAAATTAACTGAGTACCTCGGTACTCCATAGACAGATAGTAATACACTAGATGTATACCACTGACGTTTGAAAGGAGACACACATAAACTAAGCCTATGCTAGTAAACAATGTTCGATCCAGAATAACAACGCCCGTCCCAACAGTCGTTCCCAACATCTCGAGTAAATGAATGAGGAAGAGTAAAAACTAGAGGTTGAGGGAGAGAGACTACTACCTATAAGGCTGAAACCAGCTGTGCTCTTGAAATGGCCTGACCTTATCCCAAATCTAGAACTTTCTTTTCTGATATTGTTACGTATTTTAGATTAGAAAGAGCCTTACCCTTAGAAATTTGTTGATACACTATTACCCCACTTTCAAACTACAATCATGTTACCCCGCACTAGAACTTCTTCTGGTGGCAGTGGCGGTAAGGCTGTCGGCCTAGTTAGTCCCGCTGATGATTCTAGCATCAGTCCTCGCAGAGCTAATCCAAGTCCGTCCGACGGCAAGGACGCCAGGGAAAGGATTTTTTCGGAAAAGCATGATGGTGATAGTCCGAAATCTCGGCTACAGCCTATTGTTGAGGATAGCTCAGCCTTGGGCGATGCCGCCGCCGCTGGAGAAGGCGGCGAATCCCCAACAAATGGTCGTTTAAGGAGTGATTCCATGCCAAATTCTGCTCAAGATGGTTCTCCGGTTGGAGGTTTGTCCAGGCAAAAGGGTCAGAAGGATTTACACGCTGAACGACCCACAACGAGGGATGGCCGCAGTAGGACTCAATCCGACAATACTATACAGAGTCAAAACGAAGGTCAGGTATCATCTCCTAATCAATCTAGTGAAGAGGATTCGGAGGATGAAGATACCCGGCACGGGGCTCAAGGAGAAGCGTTTGGGAGTGCTACATTGGAGTGGCCTGAGGAGTTAAGAGCGCTTCCGTTGATGTGGCAGCCGACTCAAAGCCCACACCCCCGCTCCATCCTCTCAAACCTACGAGCCAACGATCTCCCCTGCGAAGAACTCGATTCTGATTATGAGAATGAACCGATTGGCGACGGGTCTACTCTTGAGGGCGAAGATGATGATGAAGAACCCTCCAACAACACAAACACCAAATCCTCTAAACCCGGTCCCACTTTTAGTAGCTTCCCAAAAACAAACCAGTTCGGTAAGCTAGCTGGAGCGAGTTTTGGAAAAGGATTCGGGTTGGATAAACCTGAAGATACTATGAGACCAACGTTGGGGAAGGTGAATGAGGAAAAACCCGGTCAAGAGGATGGAGAAGAGGGTGATAAGCAAGAGAAACATACGTTTCTGCTCAAAGGACAGGGTAAGGTAGCTGATCAGGATTTCGTTAGAAAAGACGAAAAAGTTTGTGACCCTAGACCCTCCCTCCACTCCGGTCTCCTCATCTACGTTCGTCCCTCTATAGTCACAACTCAAAAGCAGTCGGTTATAAATGCAGCTAAGCAGTTGCTACAGAAGAAAGAGAAGGGCTCCAAATCCAAGGAAAAAGGTTCTGACACCAAAACCGATGCTCCTAGTGAGGCTAAATCCACCGGTAAAGACGGGAAAGACGCACCTGGTACTGGGGATAAAGATGATGCTCTTGCTGATGGTGAAGAATCCCCTAGTAAACAAGATCAGAAAATAGGTGAGACCGGAGTTTCGATGCCAAATCGTCCGGTAGATCTTCTCCTCTTAACTCAATCCTTCAACTACGATACAACCTGCCCTCAACTTGCGCGGGAGCATGAGATGAGCAAAAAACTCATCGAATCCTCCAATTTAGCTTACACCGGTCTTCAAGCTCTAAAAGACTCCCGACCAGATACGGTGTTTTCAAAAGCTGGAGGAATAGTATCAAGGCTGTGCAGGCAAGAGACTCAGGACTCTAGTGAAGACGAAGCCCGGGATGAATCCGAATCCCCAGTAAAGAAGGTGGTTGAAAAGCAGGAACCCACTTACAAAAGGCCTACTACAGCGCCGATTGGAAACAAAGGCAACTCCAGAGATACAGTTCTTCCTGTTCACATCCCCACTGCCCTTGAGGAGTGGTACAATAGGAGTAAAAGCCCTGAGAAAAAGGGTAGGGATGGCGACACGAAGGCTATTGGGGATGGAAAAACAAATCCAGACGAGGTTAAGACTGAAGAAAAGAATAAGGAGGAAAAAAAGCCAAGATTTAGGACGGAGGACTTTCTTTTGAAGAAGCCCTCAGGGGATCATCAAGCAATCAAGGACCTGTTGGTTTTTGAGAGTCATTTTGAGTCGGGAAATCTCGCTGCTGTCAACCTCTCCCTCGACAAAGAAATTCCGGCGCCCGCTCCTCCTTCTCCCAAGGATCAAACCGTTCCGAGTGCTATCCCCTCTTTAGCCGTTATAGGAGGCGACGGTGAAATCCGTCAAGATGGTACTAGTGGTAGACCCGGAACTTCTCAGGTTGGAGGATCAAGTAGCAGTAGTTCAACACCACAGGAAACTATTCCTCGTTATGAGCTCATTCTTGATGAGGATACCAATAGTGTGGGAAACACCCAATGGTTCTACTTTGCTACACGGAATACCAAAAAAGGACAAACCGTCGAGTTCTCCCTGGTTAACCTAGGAAAGTCACGTTCCTTATACGAGCATGGTCTCCGTCCGCTTTGTTTCTCCATGAGGAAAGCGGAAGCAAAGCGTCGCGAACGCCGGGTAAGAGAAGCGTTGAAACAGGGTGTTAAAAGACCCCCCCCGAACTCCGGCATCTCCGAAGAAGATCGTCGGAAATTGGAGAGAGGAGAGTCGTTGCATGATCATTCACAGGGCCCGTGGAACACCCAATCAACTTCCAAGTTCAAGAACGCTGCCGGGCTGGTGGCCAACGCTATGAGCGGCCAATCTAAGATCGGAAGGTGTAAATCCGCAGGCACCACCAGAACTTCAAAGCAGAAAGGCCCCCCTTCTTCTTCAGATAACACGCCTGTAGATGGTGCTGAGTTTGAGGAATGGGATTCGAAAGGAACCCAGAAAACCTCCTCAGCTGACAAAGAAGACGACGATCAAGACTGGGACACCCGTTACGAAGACCTTCGCGGTTGGCACCGCTGCGGAACCAACATCACCTACGAACCCTCAAATATAACAAAAGGCGAGCTTTGGGCGAAAATGAAAAATGTTAAAGTTGGTGACTTCTTAGGGGTATGTTCCGAAAAAAACATCCAAAAATACGGTACTCCTGGGAGTAATATGGGATGCTCGACGCAAGCGTTGTTGGCGAGAGCAGAATCCCAAAAGCTTATTGGTGATGCAGATAATAGCGATGATGATCCAGTAGGAAAACTCGAAAAAGACCCTCGTCAAGAAACCCGAAAACCAGCTCTTCACACCCCAAGTGCTGCTTTCGGAAACAAACCTCAACCATGGAGTGCTGCTCAGGATCCTTCACGAGAAGGAAAGCCTCTTCATAGGCTCAGTTTCCGTTACACTTTTGAATACGACAATGACATCGTCTACTTCTGCTACACCTACCCGTATACCTTCACCAGACTCCACCGCCTCCTCACCTCCTTAAACCCACAACATTGTTACACAACTCTTCTTTGTAGGACTTTGAGTCAGAATCCTATAGATGTGGTGACGGTAACTGATAGGAACACTTCTTCCGCCGCCAAAAGTATTGTATTCATCACATCCAGGGTCCATCCCGGAGAAACACCCTCTAGTTTCATAATGGAAGGGTTATTGAGGTTTCTCACGAGTAGTGATAGGAGGGCTGCGGAATTGAGACAACACTTCATTTTCAAACTCATCCCCATGCTCAACCCCGATGGAACCATAGTAGGCAACTACCGCACTAGTTTAGCCGGCGCCGACCTCAACAGAAGATGGAGACGCGACTCCAGAATGGTTCACCCCGGAATCTACTTCGCGAAGAGATTAATCAGGAGGTTGAGTAAAGATTTTGGAATCAGTTGTTTCTTAGATCTTCATGGTCATAGCAGGAAATTCAGTTGGTTTACTTATGGGGTACATACTGAGAATTTGGGGATGGGTAATTTTAAGGATCCGAGGATGCTACCGTATTCTTGGCGGCAATCTTCCCCAACCTTCTCTTTAAGTAGCTGTTCCTTTGCAACCCCCGCTTCAAAAGAACAAACCGCTAGGATTACGGTTTGGAGAGACATCGGTATATTGTCTTATACGATAGAAGCGAGTCTTGGAGGGGGACAGAAGAGGAGTTTGACAAAGCCAGGGACTGGGGACGCGCCTCAGGCTGCTGCATCGCCCGGTGAAGAGAATCCTGAGGATCCAGAGAAATTGGTGCACTATATAGCTCGTGACTACCTTGAAATGGGCCGCGACCTCGCCCTAGGCTTCCTA
>Ga0099798_10139_pt1 | contig 23043 bp, 28 predicted proteins | sample Uncmet_Sort29A_1_FD_89870 | JGI IMG/M metagenome (GOLD analysis project Ga0099798, IMG submission 89870) | Marine eukaryotic communities from CALCOFI LINE 67, Pacific Ocean - CN13ID_Sort29A_1 | ecosystem: Environmental > Aquatic > Marine > Oceanic | place: Pacific Ocean: Monterey Bay | collected...
TGATAAAAAATTGTGTGTTGGCCAGTTAAATGTAGTGATGGCTGGATTTAGAGATTATTCTCTTGAAAAATATATTCGCAAACTACAATCCTTTAATTATACCTCTGTTGTTTATTCACAAGATGAAGCTGCTGCAGGAACTACACGTAGCTTAACCGGTATATATAGTCCTGGTACCTTTTTCTCTAATGATGAAACAACCTTAACCAATAATACACTTTGTATATGGTTTCATAAGTATAAACATAATTTAGTGATAGGATTATCAACCATTGATATATTTACTGGTAAATCATATATATTAGAATATTTGACTACGTATGATGATCAAATAATCAATATGGATGAATTGGAACGTATTATCTCTATTTATCAACCAAGTGAAGTTATGCTTATTTATAATATAGAAGAGACCACGATCGATTCTATGATACAATATTTATCTTTAACAAATACACTTGTCCATAAATATAATATAGATACCTGTGTAGATGAACAAAAAGAAATGATTCATCGCTGTGAAAATCAAGTCTATCAAATGAATATTTTAGAAAAGTATTTCAATCATGATTATAAAAAAAATGAATTATATTCAACCTATGAAATAGCAACACAATCCTTTTGTTTCTTACTTGAATTTATTTATACACATAATCCATTTCTTGTTTCTAAAATAACCGAACCAGTATTTCATAATAGCCATAATCATTTAGTCTTAGCAAATCATTCATTGATGCAATTAAATATTTTATCACAACATAAACATAATAAAAAAATTAATTCAGTTTGTGATTTTTATAATCGATGTATTACTACGATGGGTAAGAGAAAACTAATCAATCAAATCGTTTCACCTACAAATAATAAAGCAGTTTTACAAAAAGAATATGATATAATTGAATATATCTTATCGCTTGATAGGATGGATGATGTTCGAAGTAAATTGAAGATAATAAAAGATATTGAAAAATTGAGTAGAAAGCTTTTACTCAAACGAATTACTCCACAAGAGATTTATTATATTTATGAAACAATTACACAAAGTTCTACTCTTTTTCGTATGTGTAAAAAAGATAAAACTCTATATGCGTATATTCAATCATTTATTTCAACTGATATGATCAAAGAAGGTAAAGAGCTAACCTTGGTTATCAAACATCATTTAAATTTATCTGAAGCAAAACATATAAATACGCTTGATTTTGAAGAAAACTTTATAAATAAAGGTGTAAATATTGAGTTTGATCAACTTGTATCTACATGGAAAGACTCCTATACAAAATTAAAAACAATTCAGCAATATCTAAATGGTTTGATCATTTCTTATGAAAAAAACAAAAAAAATAAGCAATTAGACCTTATAAAAATTTATAAAACAGATAAGATGGGGTATAGTATTATTGCTACAAAGCGTCGTATCACTCTTTTACAAGAAGAATTGAAAAAAATCAAAACCAAAAATGTAGCATTATCTTATGTTTCATATGATGGGACAGAACAACAATTACCATTTGATATATATGTTTTGCAATGTGCAAAATCGACTGGTGCAAATTATACTATCTCTTCCCCAGAAATAAATGATTATTGTAGAAAGATTTTGACAGCAAAATATGAGTTTATAGATAAATTAAAACAATTATATAATAATGTGGTAGAAGAGTTATGTGATAAATATGCCATGTTTAATCAAATCATTCATTTTATTGGATTAATTGATGTTATTTATAATAAAGCTTATGTAGCGAAAACATATAACTATTGTAAGCCAACCATAGAATCTTGTGATAAATCATTTTTTAATGCAGTTAATTTACGACACCCCCTAATTGAGCAGTTATTATTAAATGAATTATATGTATCCAATGATATAGTATTAGATAGTGAACAATTAGGGGTTTTATTATATGGTACAAATGCAGTTGGAAAAAGTAGCCTTATTAAATCTATTGGGATTGCTATTGTTTTAGCACAAGCAGGGTGTTATGTACCTGCTACTCAATTTACATTTAATCCATATAATTATCTTTTTACACGTATTTTAGGGAATGATAATTTATTTAAGGGGCTTTCTACATTTGCAGTTGAGATGTTAGAACTTAAAACCATTTTAAATCAGTGTGATGAGAATAGTTTAGTATTAGGAGATGAATTATGTTCTGGTACTGAAACGAATTCGGCAATAAGTATATTTTTGACTGGCATAGATTATTTATATAACAAACAAAGTAGTTTTATTTTTGCAACCCATTTTCATGAGATAGTCAATTATGAAGAAATTTTGGAAAAAGAAAAATTATCACTTAAACATTTAACTGTCTTATATGATAAAAGTACCCATCATTTAATCTATGATAGAAAATTAAAAGATGGACCTGGTGAAAGTATGTATGGGTTAGAGGTATGTAAGTTTTTGAAATTACCGAATGATTTTGTTGATGCGGCTCATCGATTACGAAATAAATATAATAAAACATCCAGGTCTATTTTAACAGAAAATAAGACACGATATAATCATAAAAAGATTAAAGGTATGTGTGAATTATGTAAAAAAAAATATGGAGATGAAGTACATCATTTACAGCATCAAGCTTCTGCGAATGATGATAATTTTATTGGAGAATTTCATAAAAATCATCCTGGTAATTTAATCAATGTGTGTGAAGACTGCCATGATAAACTACATGAAAATCCTAAGGGACATGTAAGAAAATTAACGAGTGAAGGATATAAGTTGGTTGATAGGTAAGGGTTAGTTTATTCTTATTCTATGTCTTGCCATATATATATTAATTTATTATATATAATCAATGAGTGAAAAATAGAAATAATTGAAAACTTATTTCATATTATAAATAATGCAACATGTTGGACAATCAGCGTATTGACAAGGTCTTATCACCCAATTTTACCTTGGTTCCTCTGTTTGATGCAGATGGATATAATTATGCGATTATAGATTATGAAACAAATATACTTTGGCAAAAAAAAATAGCACAAGGAGAACACTTTACTTGTAAGTTATGCAATACTCATACAGATGATTTTAATTTTCAAGACTTCAATCAAACATGTACAAATCCTGAACGTATGTGGTGTTGTAATTGTGAAGAATGGTGGAATGGGCGACAAGGATATGAAAAAACAATGCTTGAAAAGCTAAGAAGAGAGATAGTAAAGTTATATACTACTCTTCCTGATGAATGGGAAGTAGTAAGGTGTCATGATTTAACCGAATATTTCTTTAATAAACAAACACATAATACACAATATGAACACCCACTCTATGAAGAAAAATTACAAGCACTGGCGAAGCAATTTGATCAAATAAAAACACGGTGTAATATATAATCTTTACATAGTAAGTAGACGTGTGATAGTTGAATCCCATCGATTGTTTTTTCTTGTTCTACCATTGCCACCTTTTTTTAATTTTCGCGTTTTGATATTACGACCTGATTCTATACTATATTTAACGGCTGTATCTAAAAAGGCTTGCATATCCATCAATTTTTTTTCTGATAACTCATATAAATACTCATCTGTCCCCTTATCTTTTCCTAATGGTGTAGATATCCAATGTACCACTTTAACTTGTCTTTTAGACATAGGTAAATCTTCATGTGATTTGAAACGAATTCCTCTACCTATTACCTGTGAAATTTTAGCATCATTCCAATGAGGCTCTAATATATGAATTTGTCTTGTTTTTTTTAAATCTAAGCCTTCGCCACCAGATGAACTCAATAATAAAACATCTATTTCCCCATCATTATAATTTTCAACAACTGTTTGTTTTTTTGCATCAGACATTCCACCAATAAATTTTAATGAACTTATTTTTGCTTCATCTAACATCTTAGCTAATGGTTCTATCCCGTTTTGTATCCAATTACTATATACTATTGCCGGTTTAGGATTTTTTTTTATAAATTCTAATACTTTTTTTAATTTTGGCGTATTTGTTTTCCCATTATAAGTATTTGAAATTTGGCGAGTCACATTTAAAAAAGCATTAAAAGATGCTGTTTTACGTGTCACTTCTATTCCTCGTTTTAATAAATCTATATCTGAACTATTTACTTTTTTTTCAGCAGCTTGGTATTTTGTATTTTGTTCATTAGACATAGCTACTTTTATAGTTAGAGTTTTTACTTTTGGAAAATCTTTTATAGATTGTTTAGGTTTATAATAAGATACTACATGATCAATGTGTTCTGCATATGCTTTTGTATTTGGTTTTAACTCTACTAAATTAGCAACTGAACGAGCATTTTGTATTCTTTTTTTTGAATATACCTTCCATTCTGCCACTGATGATTTACCTTCTAAATCTTTTTTTTTTAATGTTTTGGCTGTACCTGGTGGAGATTGTCGACCAATTGCCCACATTACATAATGATATTTACATAAATTCATCTTATATTTTAATCCACTTTGCGAACATGCTATGGAACTTTGTTTGCATAAATTATTACTTGATACATTTTTCATAGAGCTCGTCATATAAAATTGGTCATTGAATTTTTTATCATCCACAGGTAATACATTCGATCCTTTTACAGCATTCACTAATTGAGACATATCTACCGGAGAATTAACCATTGGTGTCCCTGTTAATAATATTACCTTATTTGCCTCTTGCAATACTTTGACTACTACTGAGGCAATTTTTCCAGTAGAGGTTCGTATGCGATGTGCTTCGTCTACTATAATAGTTTTATTCTTTATAGCTGGTATTTTATTTGCATCTTTCAAAAATCCTTCATATGACATCACATTATATTTTTTTTTATCTACATTCATATTTGTTAATTCAATATCCCACTGAGATCTCATAGATGCAGGTACTACTACTATAACATTATTACCAAAGCTTTGTGTCAGAGCAATAGATGTTATTGTTTTTCCAGATCCTAATCCATGATACAGAATAATACCTCTTTGTCCTGATTTTTTCATATATTTTAAAACTCTGGACTGATGTGGTTTTAATACAATTGTCATTATATATAGATAGATATTATAAATGAATGAAGAAATAGATTAGATTTCATTAAATGAAGGATATTCTTCATGATTTTCTTTTGTATTAAATGTTAATTTTAAATATTCTTTAAGATGATACATCTTTTTTTTAAGTTCTTCATTTTCAGCACATACTTTTTGTAACTCTTTTTCTTTTTTTGCTATTTCACGGGCTTGACTACTGATTAGCCGTTGTTTTTTTTCTAAGTCTATTTTAACTTCTTTTTTTTCTTTATTATCTTCTTCTTCTTGTTTACCATATTGTGCCAACCATTTTTTATGACACTTAGATTTTTTATGTTGGGCGAATTTATCATTTGAACCAAATTCAAATTGATTACATCGGCAAACATATAAATCTTTTGGTCCTCTAAAATATTTAGGCCATGGCATTATATCCTTATATAATCCACTGGTTTCATCAAACAAGGGTTCATACTCTTTTGGTGGGGCAATGAGTGCCATGATAAATATATATCATAATGATCATTATTTATTCAATTTTAATATTTAAATTAATAAAAAAATTGAACTATCAGATTTTTAAAAATAAATAATATCATGGGTGAAGAATCAAATAGCAGCAACAAGAGTAATGAGGTATTGAATCTTGCCTTCTTTGTTTTAACTATTTTATCTCTTTCATATACAGATTATGCGGTATATGAAAAAGACCATAAAGAATGTTATATAAATTATTTATGGAGTTTGATTGGTACCTATGCTTTTATAGCATCATCCTTTATTTATATGATATGCCGACTTGGTGTGCGTATGGGAAATGAATCTGTTTTACAACAAAATATGGGATTTGCGATTATAGTCTTTATTCTTTCAGTAGTAAATCTGTATGTCTTTATGGGGATTGTTTGGACATTTGATACAGAGCATTCCCTTATGTTTTATCCTGAGTTTCGCGAATGGTCTATCCATCTTGGGCGTGGCGTCAAGCATGTTACCTTTTATAGAATTGCAGAATGCCTTGTAAAAATTCATAGTGTGGTTCTTATGCTACTTCTACTCTTGTCTCCTTTTATACTATGCTGTGTGTGGGGTGCTTATAATGAATCGAAGGCAGATAATAACTCGCCATTAGCAAATGATATGCTGTATACAACAAATGATAGGTTGAGTTCAAAAGTGTAAAGTTGTAAAGTTATAAAGCAATATTAATTATGTATACTATTATATATAAAATTGAATATATTTTTTTATATCATTATACAGATAAATGGATAAACTCTTGATGAAAAAAGGAATGACGACTGATTTAATTAATGAAATATATGCATTTTTAATATATAAAAATGAGTTTAATGAAGTGGTGCAACAATTAAGTGGTTCGCATGAGGATCCGATGCTGTCAAATACTTTATATAAGAAAATTCCACATACAAATCAGTATATAAAATCAATTATTTGGTGGCCCCCAGTAAAAAATGGGGCAGGTAGCATAGGATATATAATATTAGAAGAATATTCACCTTATCACGGTTCCTGGTTATTATAATATAAATGTTAGAATATATATAAAATATTATTTATATTATAGATTAGATATTGATGTCAAAGGAGACATTATGTAGAACCATAGTAAAAACGATTGGTTGGAGAGTAATTGGTGCAATGACAACTTTTAGTATTGCTTATTTTGTGGATCATAACATGGATAATGCGATAAAGATAAGTATATTAGATAGCACAATAAATTTGGCTTTTTATTTTTTTTATGAGCGTGGTTTTTCTAAACTTAAATGGGGATATGTATTAGAAGATGAACATATAAAAGATATCAATGTAGATACTAATACAGAGGATGATATTAATAATGAATAATTATATATAATATGAAAAAGGTATTTAAAATCTATTCAATTAATGACTGTTCAAGAAAACATTTCCAGTTGTAAATAAACACGCTTCCTTAGAAACAATGCGTTTTATATATAAATAAATTACATATGTTATAATATGATAAATGAATTTGTTCCTGCAGGGCATTTTTATTCAGTGATTCCTAATATTGATCATAATTACAATAATAATAAGACAAAATTTTTAGATTTAGACTTTAATAATAGTTCTCATTTACAGATATTATCAGAATTGGAAATATATTTAGAAAATTTTGACAATGAATTTGGTTGTAAAAAGGATGAAACAATTGAAACAAGAATGAATGAGCTAAAATATTCTTTATGTAATGGTGCTTTTGAGTGGATGGATGCAAGACTATTACATTATTTTATAAGAAAAGTTTGTAATGGTTCAAGTAAAAAAATTATTGAAGTTGGTTCCGGGTGGTCTACTCTAATGATGTATCATACTAAAAAAAAATTTAATTTAGATTTAGAAATTATATGTATTGAACCATATCCAGATTCTTTTGGTACATGGTTAAATAAATTATCTGAAAAAAATGAAATTACTCTAATTAAAAAAAAATTAGAAAATATTAATCTGGATATGTTTAAAACATTAAATGAAAATGATATTCTATTTATTGATTCAAGCCATGTTTTAAAATTAGATAGTGATGTAATGTATTATTTTACAAATATTTTTCCAGTTCTTAAAAAAGGTGTATTAATACATATTCATGATATTTTTTTCCCATTTGACTATCCTTTAAGCTGGTTAAAAGAAGGGAGATTTTGGAATGAACAATATTTTTTATATGTATTTTTACAATTCAATAACAAATTTAAGATTACATTTTGTAATTCGTATTCAGTTTATAAATATAGTGAATTATTAAAAAAACTACAAAATACATCTTTTGAAATAAAAAATAATATAACTACAAATGTATTTGGTGGGGGATCTATATGGCTAACGGTAAATAAATAACAGATATACAAATAGTAGAATAATATGATATATATATATACTATCCAAACCATAAAAGAGTATTGTTATTATTATTATATAAATGTAATAAATGACATTGAAATTTATTACACCAATATGATTCTGCTTCTTCTCCATAAAATGCATGTTTTTTTTTACATTCTCTACAAAGATAAAGAGGTTTACTTCTACTTAAAATAAAATTAGGGCGATGATTATAAACCGAACTTAATTTGATTTCAATATAATTGTCTATCTTCGGTATATATACATCATATCGGTCATCAAAGCTATAAATACTATCATATCGAATAATATGTTTTCCTAAGTCTATTTCATCAATGATCTCATCAAATTCATGTTTGTATACTAAAAATAGTTCAATAAGATTTATAATATCATCGGGTAAATTATATTTAGTTTGAAGACTTTTCATTTAATTTTAATAGAAAATAAAATATTTATCAATTTAATTGATAATGTTTATTAATTATGATTATAATTAATCATGAAATTTTATGTGTTGTACATAGTGATTGTATGTGTTTCTGTCATTGTTATTATAGTAAGAATTCGTGATTATTATATTAAAAAAAAAGCATATAATTTAGTGGCCCATGCAACTGAAATAACAAAAGATTTATCTATTGACATATCTGAATAAAGATGTGTACTATATATATTTATATATTTTATATAATTATATATATGGGTAAATCAAAAACAAAAGGTCGAAAGAATAAAGCGCGTAGAACAAAGGCAAAAGGCAGTCCTTCCCGTCGCCGGCCAACTTTAGTTATTCCAATAGACACAACAATGTTTGGGCAACCAATAGAGAATAAAAATGTTTATAGAAGTCATAAAGTATCAAAATATCATAATAAAGCTAATCCTTTTTCTGGATTGAATTATAAAAATAAAGAAGTGCAGAAATATATTAAATCTCAAATAAAAAAAAGAAATAGAACTTTACGACTAATGCAATATAAGAAAAGAAAAAATACTACACGAAAACGCTAACGTTTTTCTTTTTTTTCAATGACTTTCTACATTTTATAATTATGTGCAAAACATTTATGTATATCTTAATTGGGGATTTATACACATTTCCATAGTAGGAAATAATTTTTGTGATTCACATTCTTGGTTATCTTGTAATTTAGCACATGATCTAAATCCTCTATCGCTACCTAAATAGCAAAATTGACCACCTTTACTTTTTTTATTATTTTGTAAATTATTATTTGTATTATCATTTTCGAATCGTACTTGTTTTTTATTCAAATTTTTGACTGTGTATTTTAAATTTTGAATATTTGAATTATTTGAATTATTTGTATTTGATTTTGATTTGTTTGATTGTGTTTTTGGAGGCTTAGAAGAATCTTCTGTCGGTTCTGGTATGTCATCTTCAAATATTCCTTGCTTGTCAAGATATGTATAAATGGTGTATCCTAAAAAAAATAAAATAACAGCAATACACATTAATTTAAACATAGAGATAGATGATTCCGGGGCAAAAGAAGTAGAAGTAGAACTACGGGTTACAAAATCATGTAAATTATTTACCTTTGCGTTTAATACATTTAAATAATCAGTTGAAATACTATACTCACTCATATATTTTATCTATATAAAATAATATCTCAATATAATGTAATGTTAAACAAAACACGCAAGCTATATAGCCCAACCATTAATCGATATTTCAAAAAATTATCAATCAAAAAAAAAGATTATTTACAAGAATGTGGGCTAAGTGATGATCTTCACCATTTAACTACACCCACGATTATGGTGCATGGAAAATGTGAAAAAGTAACGACCAAAAAAGCTAAACAACGTTTAAAAAGAAATTTATATTCAAAAAAATTAATTAGAGCAGAACATGTTATTACTCCTAAACAAACCACTGCAAATTGCTGGTTTAATACTTTTTTTGTAAACTTTTTTATAAGTGATAGAGGTAGACAATTTACTAAATATTTAAGGTATTGTATGATAGAAGGCAGGCGTATGTCAAAGACGCCATTCTCTAAAAATGAAGCAAAAATATTAGCTTATTTGAATATAGCAATAGATGCATCATTGACTGGCAATAAAGTAATGTATCATTTTGATACAAATAAATTAATTCTTTTTTTTCATAAGATATTACAAAAAAAGCAAAACTATGAGTTTCCAAATATACATGAAGCAGGTAATCCAAGTGAATGCTATGAAGATATAGTCAATAATATTGAAGGAAACAAGTATAGTCCATATTTTACTACGATTGAATATAATCAATTACATCATTCTAATGTTGTTTATTGGAATACTAATAGTAGAGCAAAACCATATACCTTATATGATTTAGATAGTACAGTTTTACCAAAGTATTGGATACGAAGAGTACATCCTGAAAAAGTATTTAGATATAGTACAGATGATTTAGTTGAATGGGTAGAAGATGTATTTCGATATAAGCTACATAAAAAAGATATACAATCTTTCCAAACTCAAATAACAAATCATAGTATCAAAGGAATAGATATAAAAAATATGATAACTATGTCAACAAGACATAGAGATATAGATAAAAAATATTCAAAATTAATGTATCATGAATTAACAAACCCAAAAAACACGTATTATTTCAAAGACTATAAAGAAATATTTTATCATGTTAAATCACATAAAATAGAACCGAATATTGATAATGTTTTTTTACCAGAACCAGGAAGGTGGTCATCTTCATTCAGTGGAAATAATGTACCTACGTTATTAATATATAATTTATTAAATGGTAAAGAATTTGGAGAAGATAAAACATTAGAAAAAAATGAAACAAATAGCATGAAGCCAGAAACGATTATATTGATAACAAAAGACAAAAAAAAAATTAGATATAAGTTAGATTCTGTGGTAATTCGAGATACAAGAAATCAGCATGTGTGTAGTGTATTAACATATAATAATCGTTTATATAAATTTGATGGTGCGTCATTTAGTCAATTACAACCATTTAATTGGAAACCATATTTAAACAAAGATAAAGAATGGGGATTTAAAGGTGTAGATTTACGTTGGAATTTTATGAATGGGTCACAAGAGCTATTTTATTATAGAGTTTGATATAAGATAAATAAATCCTATTAAACTTTCAAAATCATGTCTATTTTTTCATGTTTCTTGCCTTTATTTGCATTAATTATTTTAGTGGTATCTAATTCTTTTTTAACTTTGTTATCAATTCGTTGATAAATATTGTCTATTTTAGACATTAGAGAGTGTAAATGTTGTTTATTTAGTTTATTTAATATATCTATGGTTAAATCATTAGGTTCAGTGATTAGTTGAGATGCAAAATAAAGAATATGTTTTCGTTTTTTTTTAACAGAAAATGAATATTTGATACAAAAGATATTCCTGAGAGATTCAATAATTGCATGTAATAATTTATTATCTTTGGATACATGAAATAAAATATCCCATACTATCCAAATAACATCTACTTGAAATTTATGATTAATTTCAATTGGACGATATGAACAAGTAAGCATAGTTTTATTTTTTCTACATAAACAATCAAATTCAATTAACCATTCTATCCAGTAATAACAATTACGTGTATCTTTGTTTTTAAGATTAAAGGCAAACTCATTTAATGGTAATAATAATTCTTTTGGATCAGTTGATTTAAAACAAAATGAAATAAATGATAAATCGGGGGCATGAAATTTAGCATTCAATGATAATAAATTAAAATCGGTTGTTTTATTTATTTTAACATTTTCAAAAGCTGGTTTTTTGTTAGATTTGCATAATATAAATATTATTTCAAAAAATAAATATCGTATTTGTTCATTGTTACGAAGTACTAATTCAAACCCTATATAATCTTTTATGATTTGTTTAAAGTCTTTAAATTGTTTATCGATATAAATACATAATTTTGGATTACCAAGGTGTATATGTTTGCATGTAATTAGTAGAATAACATCCCATATTTCAATAAAATGCCCAGAGCATATTAATTCTGCAGACCAATTAATAGAATCTTCTAATTTACTATTTAAAATAGATAGATGAAGTTGTTTAAGAACTTCACGTTTATTAAAATTAGAGTAGGTTGTTTTATTAAATAATTTTTTTTCTCTTTTATCTTTTATTTGATGCATATAAATTACTATATAAAAAATATTATCATAATAATACATATATAAATACGATGGGTTTATCCAGTATATTAAAAAAATTATCTACACATATAAAAGTTTGTTTTTTTTTGATATTGATATTATTATTTATTAATCTTCGTAGTATGTTATCAACAAACCATTCGCTTATCGAAGGATATCAAAATAAATCAGATAAAAAAATCAGATATTATTATAACTTTACTATTTATGATACATTTTACATTGAAATATATGACAAATTATTATTTAATAATAACAAAATTAGTTATGAAACAAAAGAATTGATACAATTAGTGAATATGAATAAACATACCCATGTATTAGATATAGGTTGCTGTACAGGACATCACTGTAAAATATTTGCAGATACCAAAGCTAAGGTAATTGGATTAGATAAATCTGAGGCAGCAATTAAAAAAGCTAAAGAAAATTATCCTAAATGTACTTTTAAATTAGGAAACACATTAAATATGAATTTATTTAATAAAGAGGCATTTGATGTATTAACATGTTTTTATTTTACTATGTATTATATTAAAAATAAAGACCAATTTTTTAAGAATTGTTATTATTGGCTTAAACCCGGGGGATATTTAGCTATTCATTTAGTGAATCGAGACAAGTTCAATCCAGTTATTCCTGCGGGTGAGCCACTTTTGATAGTGTCTCCTCAAAAATATGCAAAAGAGCGGATAACCACAAGTTTAGTGACTTTCAAAGGATTTAAATATAAAAGTAAATTTATTCCAAACAAAACGAATAAAGATATTATGTATTTCAAAGAAACCTTCAAATATAAAGATGGCTCTTTTAGAATAAATGAACATAAACTTTTTATGGATGATAGTAAAAAAATTATAGCATTAGCACAAAAATATGGATTTACAAGTATTGCAAAAATAGATTTATTACTATGCAATTATGATTATCAATATATTTATGTTTTACAAAAATAGGTTATATTACTCTATATTAAATATAGTATAAACATAGTTATGTTATACTATATTTACATATCTATAATCTTATTCATTGTTTTCTTATTTTTATATATAAAAATAAGATTTCCATTTTGGAGTAAGCAACCAGTTTTCAATATTTACAATATTTATTACTGGATATTACAGCCAGGTATAATTAATCATATAGTAAATGAAAAAAGTAAATACATAGATAGAGCACATATCAAATTCCGCTATTATGATACTCTTACTAAAAAAGAAAGAACATCTCTTGCTACATTTATAAATAAGAATTATCTAAATAAAGAACATATACATTATCACCCAACAAAACAAAATGTGGATGCCTATTTTAAGCATACAGTAAAACCTATTTACTCATTTTATAAACTTAAATATACGAAACGCTTGATTGCATGTATTACTGGGCGTCAGTTATCCGTTGAATTGCCGAATAAACAATTTACATGTTATTATGTAGATTATCTATGCATACATAAAGATTATAGGAAAAAGGGATATGCAGAAAAAATGATACAAACACATGAGTATTATCAAAGAAAAAATACGAATATATTAGTATCTTTGTTTAAAAAAGAAACAAATTTGCATTTGATAGTACCATTAGTTATATACAAAACATATAAATTTGACATGACATTATGGGAGAATAATGTATATCTTGCAAATAATTTACGACTGATAAAGGTATCTAAAAAGAATATATATGATTATTGGGATATAATTTATAAGAATAATTCTTTTAGTAAAATTATATGTAATATATCTACCCTAATCGAATTGATAGAGACAAACAATATTATTATATATGTGTTAAAAAATATAGTAGAAAATACACCAATGGCAATTTATATGTTTAAAGACAATGTTACAACATATATGAACAAAGACATTATTGAATGTATTGGTTCTATTAATATAACTACAAAATCATTATTTGTAGATGGATTTAGTTTTTTATTAAAAAAAATAAAACAATCATATAGTTATTTATTTATGGAAAATTTATCAGATAATTATTTACTCATTGATAAAATCAAACAAAAACATGCACCAATTCATGTTACTACATATGCATACTATTTTTATAATTATGCAGTTAGACCCATGAATAATAAAAAAATGTTAATTTTATGTTAAAATTATCTTACATATTTTCCTACTTTTACAAATGAATCGACTAAATATATAATAAATATTCCTAAAAAGCAGTATAAAATGACTTCTTCTATTACGCTTCCTTTTTTTTCATCATAATTTTCTTCAAGTAACAAAATAATATTATTCATTTTTTCAAGTAAATGGTTAATTTGTGTATTATCTTGCTCTTTCTTATTGAAAATATTTGTATGATTGAAACTATGTGCCCAATTAGCTTCATTTACTTCATTCGTTTCATTTGCTGAATTCGGTAAATTCATAGATTTATCAGAATTAGTCGTAGATAAATCTGGTCCTGTCCCTTGCATAGATTCTACCAATTTATGTTGATTAGCAGAATGCATATATTTATTTTTATGTGTATGCGGTTGTAAAAAATCGTCATCATCGCTATCACTATCTTCGGTAGTATGTAATGTTTTTTTTAAATGATTAAAATGTTTATGTTTTCTTGTATGTTTATTTTGTTTATTTCCATAGGTAGAATATCCTAAACTAGACATTTACTATTAATAAAAAAAGAGATAATAATTATAATTCTTTACTTAAATTTTTATTATATGAATATATTATATGAATGTATTCAAATGTTTAATGTTTATCTTTATAGCAGCCATCGTATTTCAATATGTTAATTTAGATGTAGAAAATATTAATAAATTCAATATTCATCCTAATTCTACTTCAAGTGAATTAATTTATCATGAACAATCACTATATCCGGCTAATTCTAATACACTATATTTAACTAAACCATCTAATAATGAAAAAATAACACCTTATAATACTTAAATTATTTTATGTAGTATATGTATATGAAAAAGAAAACTAAACAAAAAAAAACAAAATCAACCTCTAATAATTTTTTATTAAGAATAAAATCATTTATACATAGACATGTCATTCTTTTGAATTCAAGTAAATTTTTTGCGGGCATGATGATGTTATTGCTAAATATTGGCTCTAAATATGCAACCGTCCAATTTAGTAATTCTCAACAAGCTGCATTGCGTAATAATATTGGACGCCAATTATTAGTATTTGCTGTCGCTTGGATGGGTACAAAAGATATATACACATCTTTCTTTCTTACCGCTGCATTTATGGTGTTAGCAGATTATTTATTCAATGAAAATAGTTTATTTTGTATATTACCTAAAAAATATAAAGATTTGAAAGATCAATTAGATTTAGACGGAGATGGTATAATTAGTGAAGATGAATTAAATCAGGCAATAAAGATATTAAAGAAGGCACATAAAGAGAAGAAAGTAAATGCAGAAAAAAAAATATTAGAGACGTTTATATTAAATAGTGATGAACATGAAGACTAATTATCTATATTGTATATATATATATATGCTAACTACAAGCCGCTATTTACCAGCGATACATTTTGAGCATATTGATCAGATAATAGAGTATATTTATAAGACCCAACAAATAACTCAGCATATATTTACATTATTATTTACAAATAATGAAGAAAAATATAAAAAATATGTTGTGATAAAATTAAAAACAGAATAATATATATATATGATTAATTATGTATCATATGAATATACTATTTTTTTCGTGTTTTTATTAATTGGTATTCCTGCATTAGTTGCTATGTTATTTAAGAATAAACACATATTTAAAATGATCAAGAAAGAAATTTATTATGTAGAAAAACACACTAATTTACAGCATTACATTTATTATGTACTTATCATTTTTATTATGAATGTTGTGTTTTTCAATTGTAGTCTTGGTAACTTTTTAGGAGGATATGTATTTGGTTTAAAGATGGGTACATTTTTAACTGTAATAGGCTGTATGTTAGCTGCAATGGTTAGTTTTTATATATCAAGAGACTTATTAAAAGATTTTTTTACAAATATGTTTAAAAAAAATAGCATATTTGGGAGTTATTATAAAAAAGTAAACAAACAAAAATTAGATGATGCGGATACGATTGAATTAGTTGCATTATCAAGATTAAGCCCCCAAGCTCCCTTTCAGCTATTCAATTTATTTTGGGGCACAATGAATGTAGAATGGTATAATTATTTTATAGGAACACTCGCGCTTATACCTATCGTAACATTTGAAACTTTTATTGGTACACAAATCAAAAATATCAATAAACTATTTAAATCAGAAAATAAATTTACATTTATTGTATGCTTACTTATTACAGGATTTGTTTTATGGTTAGTAGATAAAAAAACACAAGATATTATCAATAAACAAATCGATAAAAAAAATTGATAAAAAATATATTATAGATAAATTATGTATAATATATATGTTTACATTCAAACCGAGTAGTGTACTCAAGACAATACAGCAATGCTCTTTTATACAAAAAAATAAACCAGCATATATAGAAAAATATAAAATCATCAAAGAAATTGGAAAAGGCCATTATGGAACTATTATTAAAGTTGAAAAAAACAACAAAACATATGCACTAAAACGCATTGATAAAATATGCAAAGTTAATTATGAAGAACCAAGCTTACAAGTTATCAAAGATCATCATGAACAATGTGAGTATATTGTGCGTTTTTATAAACATCTTCATGTGGATAAAATCTGTTATTTAGTATTAGAATTATGTGAAGGAATAGAATTATTTGAATATATTAGTATAAAATCTGAATTAAGTGAATATCAAAGTAAAAAAATTATCAAAATGTTATCAACAGCCATACAATTTTTGCATAACATACATATAGTGCATCGAGATATTAAGCCTGAAAATATTATTGTTGAATATTATCCGAGTAATTTTGATATGATAAAAAAAATTAAATTATGTGATTTTGGTTTAGCAAAATATTTGAAAGATGATTTTAATACACGAATGACGACTAGATTAGGAACACCATATTATATGTCTCCAGAAGTTATACATAAAAATTATAATTATTTATGCGATGAATGGTCGATTGGTGTGCTTCTTTATATATTATTATGTGGATATCCGCCATTCAATAGTGAATATGATAGTGTAGTTATGAACAAAGTAAAAAAAAAAACAGTAGTATTCTATAAAACAGAATGGGAAAAATATGAACGATCACCATGTATAAATATAATTACCAGTTTATTAGAATTTGAAGATAAGCGAATAAATGTCGATACATGTTTGAAGGATGCATGGTTTAATGATATATCGGTTTAGAAGATAACCATTCTATACTATTATATACACAAGTACAATCTGTCAAATGTGCTCGATTCTTATCTTTATATCGTTTTCTATATCCACACATATGACATCGTATTTCTGGGTCTTGTCTACTTTTATAGCTTGGCCAGGCAGAAGGGGTATATGAATATTCCTCCGATAAATGTATATATTTGTTGAATTTACCTTTCGATGGGTCAGGAGAGAAACATGAATATCGTGGTTTATATGCATCAATTGCCGAAGTAATTTGTTTTATTTTTTTAGGAAATCCATATATATCAGTATATCCTGTATCAACTATTCCTATGAAAAGCAGTTTCATATGTACACCAGTATCAATTTGGTGCAAAACCAGATTAAATTCATCACGCATTGATAGAAAACTATAAATATAACCTCTTATTGAAGTGGGGATTTTGTGCTTGTCAAATACTTTACGCATGATAGATGATTATATATATCATACATAAATAATTCTCAATTTTTAAAATTTATCCATCCTTAACAGATATTTATATGCATATATATATAATGCCAAAACAAACCAAACATAAAAGAAAACATAAACCGAGAAAAACCAAGAAAGCAAAAGCAGGTAGTTTAGATTATAATAGAATGCAAAGTGACTTAGATTATAGACATGGATATGAACAAGGGACAAAAGAGTATAGAAAATATTTACGAGACTTACAAACAGAATATGATGCTATGAAACGCGATTTTGAAGCAGAACAGCAATATTCATATCAGATGGAAGAAAGAAATAATAATTTAGAAAAGGCGCACTCGGCGTTAGTAAAAACCGGTCAACAAATGATAAATAAATTAAGAGATAAAAACAAAAAATTAAAAGAAGAAAACAAAACATTGAAAGAAAAAAATAAGCAATTTGATAAAGTAATTAAACAACAAAAAGGTATGATGCATTTACAAGAATTATCATTGAAAGATTTTGAAAAAACACATGTTGAGATTGGTTCAGATGAATTTAAAGATGAAATGTTGAAATTAATAAAAAAAAATAAGTTTTTAAAAGCAGGTATATGTGAAGATTATATAAATAATTATGCTAAATTAAGGCGTCAATTACAATCATTAGAGAGCAAATAAATTATTGTATATAAGGTTATAAATATATTTTAATATAGTTTAATATATTTATAATGATAAAATCGACTATACCCGTTGTAATTATTCATAGAACATATAAAGATTATTTGAACATCAATTTACAAATTACAGGGTCAAATAATAAAATTTATTTAATAGGAGATACTCAAATAGCTAATTTAGGTCATATAGATAATGTAACATTCGTTAATATAAATAAATATGAAAATATACCTTTGATAAAAGAAAGTTATAAACACTTTATTAATTATTCAAGTAATAGTAAAGAGTTTGAATGGGGCTGTTTTGAACGTATATTTATATTACAGAGTTTTATGAAAGAGTTTGATTTGAAACAAATTTTTCATATTGATAGTGATAATGTTTTATTAGATGATATTAATAATTATCCATTTGAAAAAAACATAGCTTATTGTGTGCCAAGAAATTGGCATGAATATCGTATGAGCAATAGTATTCATAGTAGTTTATTAAATCAAGAATTTTGTGATAAATTTATTGAATTATTTAGTGATTTGTACATAAACAAACGTAAGTTTTATTTAATTAAAGATAAAATTATGTACCATACTAAAAACCCAGGGGGTATATGTGATATGACCTTATATTATCTTTTGATAAAAGAAAAAATAATAGATGTCCAGAATTTATTGAACCCTATAAATAATATAGTATTTATAAATAATATCAATAATGGAGAAGGTATAGAAAACAAACACCAATTTAAATTAGATAATAATAAATTAGATATATTACTTATAGATGGTAAATTTTTAATTTATGATATAATTAATAACCAACCAACAGAATTATTTAACATACATTTTCAAGGAGGTGCGAAATATTTATTAAACTCAAATTTAAAAACAATATATAATAAAAAAACTAAATATAATGGTCGTATATTTTAAAATAAATGTATAATAATTTATATTTAAATAATAATTAAAATAGCTCTTTATATGTCTCTATAAACAGAGTGTTTAACTCTTCTGGGATATTAGTAAAATCGATGAGTTGTCTATTAAGTGTATATTGTTCTTCTCTGTTTTCTACTGCTAATTTTTGTTTAAACAAATCTTTATTTTCATAATAAGTTTCTGCGGTTTTTTTCCCACATCGTTTGAATACTCCTGGAATATTATCACTTTTATCACCAATCACACATTTAATAAATAAATCTTTTTCTGGATTTCTGGTAGAATTTCTATCAGTGATGACATTTTTGAATCGCATATTGAATAAATAAATATTCTCATGTAATAATTGAGTGTAATCCATATCTTGTGAAAGAATATAAATCTTATCAAAATCAGTAATATGTTGAACTGATAAAGCAATTAAGTCATCTGCTTCTAATTTATCTTGGCTCAATATATTTAGTGGATAATTATTATAGTTTTCAAATACTTGTTGTGATTTTATTAGTTGAAAGAAGGCACCAATATGGCTATTATTTGTTCGTTTCCCTTTATAACTTTTTTCTGGTAAATATTCATTACGCCATATCTGCTTACGAGGACAATCTTTGGCTAAATAAACACGATAGTCTTGTTTAGTTAGTTTTAATTTTTTAGGTAATTCATCTAAGGTTTTATAAATCATTTGTATGTATTTTTGTTTAAACTCTTCACTTTTGAAAGGATCATCCAAAACCAACAAATCATCTGACTTGGCATGCCTCCAATATTTGATCAGTGCATGATATCGATAAAAGACAAAATAGCTTCCATCAATAAAAACATAAATCATGTTTATAGATTAATAATTATCTATTTTTATGTTCAATTTTATGATTATATAATTATATAAAAGTATAATTATATAGTTATATATTAATAAATGGATGACGATATACCATATTCGTCTCTTACTAATAAAAAGGATACAACTTCTACTATTACATTACTAAGATCCACAACATCAAGTACATCACCAAGATCAAGCACATCCAGTACATCCAGTACATCCAGTACATCACCAAGATCAAGCACATCCAGTATATCAAGTATAAATAGTGATATAGAATGTAATATTTGTTATGGTAAGTTTGGAGAACATAATAAAATAGAATTACCTTGTTGTAAAAAAAAAGTATGTAGCACATGTGTATTTGATTGGCATGTAACCAAGCGAGGTACAACTTGTATGTTTTGCCGGGGCTCGGTTGTAGATATCAATCCACCTCGTACTTCTAATATAGAAAATCGTATAACTATTATTAGTAATGACTATGATAATGAGTTAGATAATAGATCACAAAGAAATTATTGTATAAATTGTATGGTTTTATTATTTGCAGGATTTATATTATTTACTATACATATTTATAATCATCATATCAAAAATAATTCATTTCCAAATACAACCTATTTATATATCTAAACTAATAGTATTATTTCGTTTTTTACTTTTAACAGGCATATTTGTATTTTGTAGTTCTTTCAAATCTTCTATACTAACTGTACTACTATTCTCTTCTTTTTTAAGAGATGATTTTTTTAATCCACTTAATAAGTCACTTACATTTGTAGGACCTTTCATTTCTGGGCGGTTATGTATAGAAGATTTCATCATCCCTCCACCAATTGATCGTTTTATGGCCGGTTCATTAGAAACAGATGCGTTTGTTTCATAAATATTTATACCATCTTTATCATCTTGTTCTCTACTAAATTTAATATCTGGTCTATTTCTTCTGGGTGGAGCGACACGATTTGGGCCTTGTGTATTAACACTTGGAGGAGGGGGCTGCCGATTAAAAGTAGGATTTGTATTAGACATAGTAGGTTGTACAACATTATTCATAAATCCTCCAAAGCCTGGGTTAGTCTCTCCCATCTGATTCACAGCAGCCTGTGTAAATTGCTGCATTAGTTCAGGGTTTTGCCTCATAATATCATCCATACCTGGTATGGATGATTTAAACATAGTATTTGTCATATGCACCATAATAGCACTTCCTCCTAATTGGAATAATAATTTCAGTTCTGGTGCAATCTTTGCCTTTGATTTATATTTATTATGAAGTTCTGCAAAAATTTCATCATATTCATCAATGTTTTCATTTAATTGCTCACTCCAACCATCTAAATTTAAATCAAATGGATCAAATTTATTATTTAAAAATTCAATACCAGTTACGGCTGCCATTAACATTTTTCCTTGAAATTTTACTGAATTACTTTTTTCTTTCTCAGAAATTAAGGATTCATATTCTCCTTTCATTTCCATAAAATTAGATTCCATTGTGTATTTTTTTGATAGTTTTACTCCACGCTTTTGTAAAGCTTCTAATTTTTTAAGATAATTAAATTTCTCTTTTAATAACTCCTCGGGTGTTAAAGTGGGCGTTTCTTTGATAGGTTTTGTTTGATCTGAGATAGGAACATCATTAAATTTAGTGTATCCATCCCATGTTTTATCTACTTTTTTAAAGGTTGAAGTAGATCCTGCAATTGGTGCTGATCCAGCACCAGCTTTATTATCTTTTACATTGAATTGTAGTGGTTTACTATCAGAAGAAGACCCCAAAGTTTCTGTATTTAATTTGATATTACCCGTTGTATTAAATTTATCCGTGTTAAACAAATCTGATTTGTTCAATTTTGGTTCTATTTTACTTGTGCTATTAGATAAATTATTTAGTTCTTCTTCTAAACTGGCTAAATTACTATTACCGGCTGCAGAGGGTGATTTCTTCTTTTTATCATTCATAAGTAATTCAATGCCAGGAATTTTTGAATCGTCACTACTATTTAGTTTGATAGTATTATCTTTTTTTTCTAAATTTATATTTGATGTTTCTAAATTTACAGTATTTAATTTAATACTATCTAATCCTCCAGACATCCTTATGAATTAATAAGATCATTTAATTTTAAGTAAAACGTAAAAATATATATTATTTATTTAAATACCAAAGTCCCTGTAATAAACTATCTGCTAAATCATCTTGTTTGTTATGTGTATTGAAGTGGGTTATCATATTAGATTGATTATCTATCAAATATTGTCTGGTATAATCTATTCCTTTTTTTTTTCGTTCTTGATAACTTGTTTTTTTACAATGTAAACATTTTAATTTATTGATGGATGAAATAAATTCAATATTATAATTTTGTTTCATTATAAAATATTGTGCGATCATACCTTGAATACACTTCATTCGGTTTGCTATTTTTGATATTTGATTTTCTATTAAAATATGATCGATCGTTAAATGATTAAATAATTTATCAAATTGTATGCGAATATTCTTGCCAATATCTATCAAATTTACTTTATTGCAATTCACTCGTTTTATTTTTTCAAACATATTATCTTTTACTAATGCTAATAATTGCTTTTTATTAAAGGTTTCATATTGATTAGATAATCTTTGTTTTTTATTATGTATCATATGTAATAATTCTTTTTTAGTTAAATTATGTATACTTTTGTGTTGATCTCTTAAAAATCCTCGCTTCTTTGCATGTATTTTACAAACACTATATTGTTTGTTTGTATAATTCGCTTTTTT
>Ga0099798_10140_pt1 | contig 22850 bp, 19 predicted proteins | sample Uncmet_Sort29A_1_FD_89870 | JGI IMG/M metagenome (GOLD analysis project Ga0099798, IMG submission 89870) | Marine eukaryotic communities from CALCOFI LINE 67, Pacific Ocean - CN13ID_Sort29A_1 | ecosystem: Environmental > Aquatic > Marine > Oceanic | place: Pacific Ocean: Monterey Bay | collected...
TCCTCCACATCAAAAATAACACCATCTCGGTCACGAATCTTACTACTCGACGTCAAAAAATCATCCCCACTAGAGGCATCCGAGACGACCGAACTATCACTAGACTCAACATCGTCCTCACTTTTATCACCGCTATTTTTCTGATCGACGTCACCAGGAAGATGCACCGGCCCTTGCAACGCAATACTTTCAGCATGGCGGTATACATTATTCCCCTGCCGATATTCCTTTCCGCCACCATAAACATCGTCCATAATATCTGTCATGCGCGTAGTCAACTCACCGAGACTTCCATAGAACTCGCACTCGTTTTTAGGTTTGCCATCCTCACTTTTTCTACTGACGCTCGCCCTTGACATACTTCTACTTCGACTGCCTCTACTAGTATCGCTACGACTACTCCTACCACCATTAACACTCCTCCCGTCGTTATTTTTCGCGGTGGAACCCCTTGCAAAATCGGCTGGTGATGATGCTGGCGCCGGGCTGTCTGACGCCGCGACGACTATGCTGGTAGGAGAGTAGCGACTACTAGACTCGACCATGTTACTACTACCGGCGCGGCCGACGTCGGAAATAATAACATTTGACCCTGTGGCACTCGTAGGGCGGCTATTTGTTCCGGAAACATTATTTTCGTTGGATGAATTATCGACTTCGTCCGCGTCGTGCTCCTCGACGGTGTTGCGGAAACGTAACGAACTCATGGTCCACTTAGAACTGTACGGAACTAATTTAAATATTTCAATTGACCTTGAAACTTCAAACTAGAAAAAATATTTTACTGACTGACACAATAATTGTATGATGAATTTAATATGAATATCAAATAAATTGTGTATAGAGGTGAGGAGGCCTTGGAAGAGGAGGAGAGGCAGTTGACCTTGGACATCGAAAAGTTATGTTTGACAACGATTCAACGTCGTTTTTTGCATATTTTGATCAAAAATCATTTCAAAATCCAACATTTTGTTCCGAAATGGATTTTTTTCTTCGTCGAAATTTATTTCGAAAATGATATTTTTTAGGTAATGAGCTCGACACGACCACGCAGCGAAATTTTAAGACGAAGGATGATTCCGCTATCAGCCGAAAGTCCGTGAAAGCACGAAAACACAAAATGACACGGCTTAAAAAGTTGCGCCATATTAGATCGCGCACTATCGAGACGATTAAGGAAAATAATAGCAGTTCATCCTCATCGGATAGCTCCTCTACGAGCTCGTCGTCGTCATCTTCGTCGTCGTCGTCGAGCGAAGAGGAATCGAGCTCCTCTAGCTCCTCTTCCTCTGAAGAGGCAACGTAATCTCGCGCCCATATAATTTCACGGCAACACATCACATTATTTATTTAATCTTTCTTGGTTACGTTTGAATTTTCAAATGCTCATTTCCAATGTACGATCTAAGATCAGATTCTTCATAAAAAAATATTATCAATTTCAAATTTGTCCAGGTCCAAAACGAATGTGGAAGGAGAGTTGTCAGAGGTTTCTGCGAGAAGTAGTACAGGAAATTTCTCGCCAATACGGCCTTCTGGTAGTGTGCCTTTAAAAGCTGCCAGTGCTGCTGCAAAACGAAGGATATCGCGCAGGTTATCTACAGAGAAGGCGCAACCGGGGCGTCGTAATTCTGGAGGCAATTCGCAGGCGCGACGGGGATCTACTATGAGGCGGGGCAGTCAGGTGAATAGGAAGATGAGTATAAGTCGCGGGCCGGTTAAATCTATTACGAGAACAATCGAGCAAGAGAGTTCAAGTGAAGATGAGGCTACGCTAGAACAGGCTCAGCGGGATTTGCGTGACGCGGTGGTAACTCAACTAGGCCGCGATTTTGTCGCTGCAGAAGATGCGGAGCAAGTAATTTTGGACGTTAGGACTGAAAATGAAAAGTTGAGTGACGCCGTGGCAGGACTTCAGGAGCGGGTTATGCATGCGAGTGAATCTGAATACGCGAATGACCCGGAGGCAAAAGAACGATTGGTTGCCGAATTTGCAAGAGACATGCCTGAAAATGCCATGGCGGCAGGTCAGCAGGCTACAGATTTGTTTCAGCTGCAGATGCGAAACCGTGAGCTTGTCTCGGAAATTGAGAAGTTGGAAAAGACGTTGTTGATGGTGAAGACGACGCAGCAGAATGGCCAGACGATCAATTTAGCTGATATCGCTGACGCCATCGCGGCTGAGGAGAAGGCGGGGAAGAATGTTTTGGACAAACAAGAGGTACCTGAGGACGTGGTGGACATGCGAAAAGAAGTTGTTAAGTATCAGAAGTTGTTGAATCATCTGCGTAAGTGTTGGTGGGAGAATCGACAAAATGCAAATATATCGGATAGTAGTAAGCGCGTACGCGCCGCGCATGATATGGTTCACAAATTAGCCAAGGAGACGGCTGAGAAGGCGGTTACGAATCCGACGTCGTTACTGCCGGATGTCGATTCTTATCCAACTATAAAGGAGATGGGGGCGACTTTTGTAGGATTGTCGGAAAGAGTGGGAGGTCGGCAGTTCGGCGAGGCGAAGACGCAGCATAAAAAATTTGGCATATGGGGCGATAAAGATGTTATGTTAGCCAGCGGAGCGCCGCCGCAGAAAGAAGGAAGCGATTCGAAGCGCAAATACTTTCCGAAGACCCCGCTGTCGCATGTGTTTGCTCGAGAAAGTCCGGCGGAACGATTTAATACCATGAAGATTGCGATTGACGCGGCGAGAAGACAGGCTCAAGAGGTAGTTGATCATGATGATGCTAAGGAGTTGAGTGAAAAAACACTTGCCGATGTCAGTATTGCCTTCGACAGGCATGGCTCACGTCTTTCTAAGTTGGCAAAACATGCCCGACCTATGAAATGGACCAAGGCGTCGCAGTTGTATGAAAGCGCGTATCGCGAAAATAAACGTCGCGAGATTATCGAGAAGCATGATTTACGGCTTGATTTTGCTGCTGCGACGAGTAAGAGGACGCATTTTAGCCAGGTTGACGCGAAAAAAGCAAGGCCGAGTGTTTTGAAGAAGAAGGCGTCGTTGAAGGTGGAGCCTACTGGCTCGAGGACTTTGAAGTTCATGAGTACCGATGATACGCGGTTTATGAGCAACCCGACATAGAAAGTCTCTCTGGGACACTAGTGAGCGCATTAAATTTCAGTTTTCCAAACAGTATGTTGTCACAGTTTTCATTGAACAGAAGAATTCATCATGTCATCCCACCTTGTATTTATTCATGATTCGTCTTCAGTCGGCTCGTCTTGTTGTCCAGTTTCTATTATACAGCAATTACAGCCATGTTAGCATCACAATTAGTTCGGAAGCGTTTCCAGATTCCCGCAGCCGGCGACCGTATTTTGCGGCGATGCGCAAGTACAAAAACGTTCAAGTTGTCGAATTATGCAAACGATTGGGAATTCGGATCGCAGCAGTTTTGGTTGGGAAGGCGAGTAGAAAAGTATAAGAAGTTGGCCAATTCTATTCAATTACCTCATCCGGAGTATTTTATGGTCGACGGACAAAGGTTCAATTTGCCATACGTGTACCGTGATTCCCCTCTCGTGGAGAATCCGCAGTCCTTGGACGAAGCGGAGCTTGAGCGCATGGCGGCAGTTTTTGGTGAAAGGGGGGTCATTTGTATGTCGACACAACGTTCTCAATCTGGTGGAGTACGACGATTCATCACGCGTCTAGAGTTATACCGCGTGTTGGACGACGCGAACGATCTACTTCCATTTGTAAGACATTTTGGCGGTCGCATCCGCGTTCAAATGGCTGGTCGTGGCCATCGGCGAGCAACAGTATATTGGCAGTTGGCGAAGCTTGATGCGATTGGTAAAGCTGCACATTTGTTGGGGTCCTATCCGTCATGCCAGCAAAAGCAATTGAATTACGTATCGCAGTTTGTGAAAGCCCCGCCGCGAGATCGCGTGGCTATGCATCAAGAATTTCAAACCCTCAGGGGCGCCGAGAAACCCATTACGTCGGCAGTTCTCTTGGCGCAGATCGTTGACAAACGTGGCATTCTGGATGTCTCTTATCGCGGAAGTATGCGTCTGAAAGTTTTATCAACGGATGTGGAGCGTTGTCAATCCATCATGACTTTCTTACAGAGTTTAGGTTTGCATCCCGGCGGCATCTATCTCCAGAGACAGGGAGCGCTTGCGTATTGGAATGTTTGCAAGCGGGACGATATCGCGAAAGTAATGCGCTTGATTCTTCCATATTTGTCTTCTAGTAAACCAATGTACGAAGCTGTTTTGCGCGAGATTGACGCCGGATCACATCATACCAAAATCCGTCAAGCATTGTTGCAGCATGTATCTAGCGCCAGTAGCTACGTGCAGATAAAAGGCGTGAAACTCCATGCCATCACCAACAAAATCGGAAATCTTATTCGACGCCACAGGAAGAGACAAACGACGCCTGATGCTGGCGAGCTCAAAGAGTTACTTGCAAGCCGAGAAACGTTACGACTTCAAGAATCCGCTCAAACGCAACGCATTTTGATTCGCGATTATCTAGAGAAAGGCGGGGTGGTGCTTCGTAAGTGCGACCTCCTTGCTGGTGCCCCGGGCTCACGGAAGCGATGGCAATCAGCGGAGCAAGGCTTGCCACAGTGATGAATAATTATTCGTTTTTATAATTCTTGATCCCATCGGAATCGCAATATACATAATTATTGACATATCATTGTCTCATGTATGTTTGTTTGTGTTGTACTTGCAAGTTTCAAGTTTGTATTTTTGTCAAGTGGGTGGTGTCACAATGTCATGTAGAGTGAACGCAGAATCATGTTCATTTTTTGTCCACATGTTGTCACAGAAAAGTTCAAACCCAGTTCACAGTTGTCAACAGATTCAAAACACAATTAAATTCAGCGAACAAAAATAATCGAATAAACTTTAAAAAAGCAGCCATGAGGCAAGCAATCCTCGCGACAAGCGTAACCGGCGCAAGTGCCGGCCTAGGCGGCCTTTGGCCGGGATGCATCTCCCAAGGCAACGTCATTAGAAACGCAGGCGAGGCTCTTTTTACCGATGTTGGTAGTTTCGGCGGTACCACGGGTTGCTTCATTGGCGACTGCAAGTGGAGCGATAAGTTTTCTTCAATTTCGCAAGAGGAATGCGCGAGAGTGTGTAGTATCGCGGATGGGTGCGAGTACTGGACATTCGGCGACGAGGATGATGAAACTAAGTGCTGGTTGAAGAAAAATTTGGCGAACATAATTTTGTGGTATTTAGCGAGATGCGAGGAAAAATTGTGTACTACAACGCTAAAAAATGAAAATTTTGTGCCAAAATCTTGATTTTGTATTAGGTTACGATCTGGCGATAGCGGACGCGAGCCGAACGAAATGTTCATGGCGGGATCGAAGGAATGTTCACCGCCTCTGTGGCCGGATTGCACTGAAAAGAACACTGTGATTAGAAATGCCAACCGTGCTCTTTTCTTCGACGCGACAGTTTTCGGCGCCGCTAGTGGTTGCTTTTTGTCCGATTGCAGGAATACCGATAAGTTTGGTGTGCCTTCTATGGAGGACTGTGCCAATGTATGCTCGGAACTTCCGGAATGCAATTGGTGGTCGAAGAAAAAATCGAACAAATCGTGTCAAAATCATGTTTTTTCGTAAAAATATCGTCCAAATTTCAATTTTTCTTCAAATTTTTTGAAATTTAGGTCTTTCGGAGAAGAGGACGGTGAGAAGAAATGCTGGTTGCGTCAGGGCGATGACGGTCGCGAGGTCCAAGACGGCTTTTTGTCGGGCTCTCGCGGATGTACTTTTTTGATCAATTGCTTCATTCGAAACGGGAAATTCAATCGTAAACGACGATAAAACCATCATATTTCGTTAATTTTCAACGTAAATTTTCATCGTAATGCCAACAGGCCTGCCATCGGAAATTATCGATCCAGCCACCACCTCCAACGTCTTCGGCCCCGTCACTGGGTACTGACATTTTTTTACTAAATTCAAAAAATCAGAAATCTATTTTTCCAAGAACGAGTTTAACGACGTAAAACACATTTTTAAGCATCGAAATCGCTAATTTTTCTCGTTTTCACCAACAATTTTATTTCAAAACAGGTCATGGCATGTGATTTACTCGAACGCCCACGCGACAGTCTACGACATCACCGAAGACGGCTTCGTCTCCAAGCGAGGTTGACGAAAAACGTGTCGATTTTTGAAAAACAGTCGACAAAACCTGCAAAATCGTTTCAAAATCAACAATTTTCGATAAAATTTCATCCAAAATCGCCCTAAAAAATTTGTTCCAGGTAGCGGACGTACCGGCCAGCTCGTCGTTGCCGGTACCGCTGGTGACGTGAAGGCCGACCCAAATTTCGTCAACGGTATTTTAATGCTCAATTATTTTTCATTTTTTTCAAATTTACAACGATTTCGTCGTTATTTTCGTACAAATTTTGTAAAAATCGATAGAAAATTCGTTTGAATCGTTCCAAAATCAGGTTTTTACTTAGAAGGCATGCACCGTGATAACATGTGGGAGTACGTTTGGGAGGATGACGGCGTATTGCACGTGCGACATTTCTGCGAGGTATTTTTTCACGAAATTTACGTCATTCGTCACGTTTTTCGTCTCATTTTTGACGTTTCTTATCGTTTTTTCATAATTTTTTTTTTCACGATTCAAGTTTTCAACAATCAATGTGTTTCCGAAAAATTACAGGACGGCAATTGTAAGGAGTCGTCGCCAGAGGGATCTCAGCAGTTTTGCTGCAGCGCGACGGGGCAGCAGGTCCATCAGATGCAGCAGGAGTTGTAAAATGATGATTTGCATTGCATAACAATAATTACGGAAAACGAACATTAGATTTTAGATGTGACAAATTCGAATCATCAATTTACGCAAAACGCAATTCGTTAAATTTTATACAGACCATAAATTTTCTCATTATGATTAGTCTCTAGACAATAAATTTGTTCCGATTTCATACAGCTGGAGTCGAGTTTTTCAAGTTGTCATTTAAAATAGAATTTAACAGTTAGACAAATAAAATCGGAGACAAGGTTTTAGAACAGACCAGTTTCAAACAAATCGATAGGATGTCAGCACAATTGCGCATTTAGTAATGTGTGAGTCGCCATGATCGTTCCGAGTTGTGTATTGTGTAGCATTTTGTTGTAATTAAGTCACGTCGTGGTGAAATTCGAAACGTAAATTAAAACATGAAGCAGACAGAACGTAAATTGAAACATGTTAATTACTAGTAACAAAGCACATGTTACATTTTACAAGTTGCATTTTTGAAGTGTTTGTAACCTATCTAATTCTAATTTTGTAATGCGTACATTTTGTTGCTTTGTCAAAATAATTCTATCTGGTCGTTCCTTACCTCTTCCCACCCCTTTCTTAATCAAATCCATTTCAATTTCTTTCTACAAAGATAGAAAAGTTAGTTACGTCTGTAGTAATCAATAAGTAGACAGTCAAATTAGTAAAAGTACATCAAGATGGCGAAAAAGAAGAACAAGAATAAGACCGGTTTGGTGCTCAAAGCGCCAACCACCGCGTCTAGCCATAGCAAACCCAAAATTGACGAACCGGCATCTAAAAAACAAAAAATTAGTAAAAGTAAGGCAGTAGAAAAGGCTGACGGCACGCCGGAGGTGCCGTTTGGACCGCTTGCGAATAACGGCGTTGATGTCAAGGCGCTGGAGTGGTTGAAGAAAAATTTGAAAAATATTTCGGGTACTCCGGGAGACGAAATTTTAGAAAAATTGTGTATATAGACCCTAAAAATCATAAATTTCGTCGAAATTTTGAAAATTGGGAGACGAAATGGGACAAGAATTCTGCCAAAATTTGAAATTTCGATTTTTCAAAAATTTCCAGACATGGATGTACCTGTGGACATTGGGTAGGTAGGTAGCTCGGGTAGGTAGGTTGGGTAGGTGGCTGGTTGGCGGACCTACCTGACCTACCTACCTACCCAACCTACCCAGAGGGCTGAGGAGGGCCTGGGGGCTGAGGGAGGCCTGGCGGACCTACCTGACCTCCCTACCTACCCAACCTACCCAGAGGGCTGAGGACGGCCTGGGGGCTGAGGGAGGCCTGGCGGACCTACCTGACCTACCTACCTACCCAACCTACCCAGAGGGCTGAGGAGGGCCTGGGGGCTGAGGGAGGCCTGGCGGACCTACCTGACCTACCTACCTACCCAACCTACCCAGAGGGCTGAGGAGGGCCTGGTGGACCTACCCGACCTACCTACCTACCCAACCTACCCAGAGGGCTGAGGAGGGCCTCAAGGCTGAGGGCTCAGGGAGGTAGGTAGGTAGGTTGGGTAGGCAGCTGGCTGGCGGACCTACCTAGCGGACCTACCTGACCTACCTACCCACCCAACCTACCCAGAGTGCTGAGGAGGGCCTGGGGGCTGAGGGAGGGCTGGCGGACCTACCTACCTACCCAACCTACCCAGAGGGCTGAGCTGAGGCAAGGACCGAGGGGGCCCTGGCGGACCTACCCAACGTACCCACAGTGGGCTGGGAGAGCCCCGGCGGACCTTGGCGGACTCTACCAGTTGAGCCATTTCGAAGAGAAGGTTAGGAGGGGGGTTCGGCGACTCTGACGACATGCTCCTCGAGGGGATGGCTACGCCCGTGCTGGCCTTTAACTTTTACGACGTGTCGTCAGGGTCGCCAGAGTCGTCGAGGTCGTTTTCAATAATTCCAGTGGGGGCGATCCTACTAGTAACAACTTTTTTCAAAATCACTTTTTTCGTATTTTTCTTGCAAGCATTTTTGTAACCGGATCATCATTTCCAAAGCCGATTCTGAATTTTGAAATCGGTTTTTGAATTTTTGAGATCGCATATTTGGAATTTCGTTTTCATAAAATCGATTTTCGAATTCTGGATTCAGAAAATTTCATATTTCGTTTTCGGGTTTCTTTTTTTGTTTTCAAATCGGATTCCGAAAATCGATTTTCGTTTTTTGTTCCAAACAATTTTGTACGGATTCGGATTTTGAAAACCGATTTTCGTTTTAATTTTTTTTGATTCAATATCATTTTGCATTTCGATTTCGTATTTCGTTTTCAGAAAATCGGGTTTCGAAAATCGATTTTCGTTTTTCGGTTTCGTTTTGAGAATTTGAATCATTTTTCGAAAAAATGATTTTAATTTTTTGGTTTTGGAAAATTAAACATTTTGTATGTTGGTTTCGGGTTTCGGGTTTAAAAATCCGAATTCGTTTTTTAGAAAATCAATTTTCGGTTGTTGGTTTCAGAAAATTTGTACGTCAATATTTTAAAAACGTTTGAATGGTTTGGAAAATTCAGAATCCTTCTGAATTTTCGGGATTCTGAATTTTCAAAACCGTGTTTTTCAATTAAAATCGATTTCGGATTATTTTTTTAAATTTCACACCGGTTTTTGTATTTTGGAAATCACCGACCCGTTTTTGAAAATAATATCGATTTCGGTTTTTGTTTTTCGAAAATCGATTTTTGGTTTCAGAAAAAATGTATTTTATTTTCGGATTCGGATTTAGAAAATCGTTGTTCGAATTTTGGTTTCAGAAATTATTGGGTTTCGTTTTTAGAAAATTCAAAATTCATTATGTCCCGATCTTTGGTTTCAGAATTTTTTTTGTATAAATTTAAAATTATTTTTGTCGAATTGATTCTGAATTTTGAAAAAACAAATCACACAAATCGCTTTCGGGTTTCGTTTTTGGGAAATCAAATTTCGCTGCTGAGTTCCAGAATGTTTTGAAATCGGTTCTGCGTTCTTGTGCCAAATTCAAATTTTTTGTTTTGGTTTTTGAAATCCGGTTGCGAAATATTTTCAGCCCGGGAACATCGGGTTTCGTCTAACTTTGTCGCCTGCGCCGAAGCCGCCGCCGAGTGATTACATTTGATTTTTCCATTTTTACATTTCAGGGTTTAGGGTCAAGGGGGGTGGGGGGGTATGGGGGGGGGCATTTTTCCCCCCTCACCCCCATAATATTTTTGAATTTTCATTTTTTCTCAGTGCGATGTTTGCTCAAAATCATTACGTCGATGTCCGATTTCGTTTTTGGAAAACCAGTCGGATGTGTACTCTTTTACATTTGCCAATATTGAATTTGGTATTTCAAGATTACGCCCCACATGGGAATGGCCGCCGACTAAACTTTGGTGGACCTACCTACCCAACCAGAGGGCCTGGCGGACCTACCTACCTACCCAACCTACCCAGAGGACTCAGGAGGGCCTGAGGGCTTGGCCTGGCTGACCTACCTACCTACCTACCCAACCTACCCAAAGGATTGGGCTGAGGCAATGACCGCGAGAGCCCTGTCGGACCTACCCAACCTGCCTACCTACCCAACCTACCCACAGGACTGAGGAGGGCCCGAGGGCTTGGCCTGGCGGACCTACCTACCTACCCAACCTACCCAGAGGGCTGTGGAGGGCCTAATGACTAGTGGACCTACCTACCTACCCAACCTACCCAGAGGCCAGAGCCCCTGCCCTGGCGGACCTACCCAACCTACCTACCTACCTGACCTACCCAACGGACCCAGCCGACCCAGCTACCTACCCAACCTACCTACCCAACCTACCTACCTACCCAATGTCCACAGGTCCAGCCATACCCCAAAATTTCGATTCGAAAAATGTCATCCAAAATCAAAATTTCACATCCCAAAACCATGATTTCGATTTTGAATTTGGGATTTGGCATCATGAAATCCATTTTCAAAAATCCCAAATCGGTTTCTTCATTTTCTCTCGAATCTTGTTTCGGGACCTAAAAATTTGAAATCGCCATCCTCGAAAACCCCGAAATCTTGATTTTCGCTTCAAAATTCAATTTTTTCTTCGACCAAAATTTTGATTTTGTATTAGGTTGCTTTATCCTATTACGCCGAAACAGTTTTTAGAAGAATATTGGGAAAAGAAGCCGTTACATATTAAACGTAATAATGCTGATTATTATGATGGGTTGTTTTCGAAGCAGGAGAATGACAATTTGTTGTTGGAGGGTAAGGCGCGTGTCAATTTAGCGAAGGTAAATAAGCAGGGACGCAAGGATGTTGCCAATCTTGATAACGAATTCGGTCCGGATTCGAATACGTACGAACATGTGCAGCAAAAGTGGAACGAGGGTTATTCTGTGCAGGTGCTTCACCCTCAGCAGGAATCTGTTCCGGTTGCGCAGTTGCTCTCGGCGTTGGAAAGTGATTGTCAAGATCTTTGGGGCTCAAATGCGTATATTACCCCTCGTGGTGCGCGTGGTTTTGCTCCACATTATGATGATGTGGAGGTGTTTATGTTACAGCTTGAAGGCGCTAAGAAGTGGCAGTTGTTCAAACCGCCGCCGAGTGACCAGAACGGCCAATGTGAGCTTCCGAAAACGCATTCCATCGATTTTTTGCAGTCTGAACTCGAAGAGGAAAACAAATTGTTCGACGGCCTTCTCGAGCAGGGCGACTTGTTGTATTTCCCGCGCGGCATCGTTCATACCGGCCAAACGCCTGACAACGTCGAATTTTCTAACCATCTGACCGTTTCTACCTACCAAGCGAGCGCGTGGTCTGACTTTTTGAACGAAGCTCTCCCAGGCGCGATCGAAAACGCGACTCGTAAGGATAAGCGTTTCCGCGAGGGATTGCCGTTGCGCTACTTGACCTACATGGGTAGCGCCTTCAAAAAGGGCCCTGAGAGCGATGCGGACTCGTTGGAGAAGCGAAAACAGTTCAGGATGCAGTTTAAATCGTTGTTGAAGTCGTTAGCGGACCATGTCGACGCAGATGACGCGGCGGATCTTAGAGGTAGTGATTTTGTAGTAGCGCGTTTGAACCCGATTCAGATCAAACACGACGATGAGGACAGCGAAGATGAGTTCGGTATGCTCAAATCCAGCGAATGTGGTCCGTCCCCTACGTTTGTTTCACCCACCGCGCATGATTTACCCGCGTCTGGTCTGCAGGTTAGATGGCGCGATCCTTCTTGGGTCCGCTTGGCCTTAGACGTGAACACGGAAACTGGCGATATGGAAGTTTTGTTGAACCATTGTTTGAAAAATGATCGTAAAAAGCACATGGCTGGTGGTGATAGTCATGGTGCTGACGCACCAGCGGACTTTTCCAATATGGAGGCGAAGTTAAATCTGGATGTGGATGAGTTGCCGAAGATTCAGCATGTTAGTGGTGAGAAGGGAGAGCACGATTCTGATCTTGAAAATGCGGATGTTGAGAGCGATGACGATGCTGACGTTGCCCAGGAGGGCCCGCAGACGGTTGGTTCGCTTCGATTTGAGGAGATGTTTTTTCCGGCCTTGCGTCAGTTGTGCCGTGGCGGTGTAGAGCGGAATTGGATCCCCGCGGCTGGTTTGGGTAAACTCGATCATCAGGACAATCTTGAGTTGCTTGAGTTGTTGTGGGGTGAGCAGTTACTTGAAACCAAGGTCGCAGGTAAGAAGCGCCTCCGTGCTTCCGATGATATTCCTGTCTAAGATATTTCAATTTTTACGCCAAGTAACTTTTTACGGTGACAACAGTATCCGTCACGATTAAAGTCGTTTACAATTTCAATTTTTTACAAGTCGGTCAAGCGACTAAATATTTGTTGACATCATACAGTTTTACGAATATGAATTTTTTACTCATGCCACGCCATGACCATGTCGTTTCGTCGTACTCGTCTCGAAGAGTGTCGACGTAAAAATATTTTGAAGAATTTTATATTTGTCTGTAGTACGACGAAGTTGTTTTGTGAAAAGATTGTTGTCGTAAATATCGATGGTACAAGTTCGTGTTGACAGTTTGCTCGCAACGCAATCAAGTTCAAAATCGGATTTCATTTTCTTTTTTTTAAACGTTGAAAGTTCAACAGAAATATATGTTCAGAACATTGCATGACGCGAAAGGTTCACGTTTTATCTTTTTCAAAGTTAACAGACCGTTTAAGAATTCAATCGATTCGAAAACAAATGTTTTCACGATTCACAGAATGATCAGTAGTTACGAACCACTTAAAACCAAGCGCGATCTTATCTTCGTTTTTTATATGCATCTTCGGCATTGCCCGCTTTGATTTTTGTTGTTTGGTTCACGATCTTATCTATATTGGTATCGCCGAAATAATTTGATTTTACTAATTTTACGTTCAGTTACATTTTCCAAAATCTTTATAATTTTAGTATCTTCAATCATCCATTTCAAAATTCATCGAAGTCGGAATCAAGTCGATCAATAAATTACAAGTAATTACAGAAGTTGTCCAAGTCGATTGTTGAGTAGAATCAAGCTCGTTGAGAAAGTAGTAAGTACGCAAACATTTTGTGATGACTCAAGTACGTAAAGAGAGTACCGGTATGAATTCTTTCGACAAATCCCAAGCCGGTGTTACCGGTAGCCGCGCGTCCACCTTGACCCTCACACAGTACATCGTAAAAACCACCGCGAACGATCAAGCTCTTGCGGTTTTGATGTCTAGTATCCAGCATGCGTGTAAAGTTACGGGTAATGCGATTCGTAAGGCGGGTATTGGTGGAATGTACGGTATGGCTAATCAAAATAATGCGACGGGCGACGATGTGAAAGTTTTGGATGTCATTAGTAATGACGTATGGGTGGAGACGCTTACGAATAGCGGTGTTTGCTCCGTTCTCGTCAGCGAGGAGGAAGAGGACCCGATTCTTGTACGCTATTTGATTTACTAAGTGTTTTGAACGCGTTTTACGATTTCGTGTGGCGATTTACAGTATAATTAGGTCGAATTTCATATGTATTGTTTTTTAAACATAGGTCCAAAACGAGCATGAGCGCGGTCCGTTCTGTGTGGCGTTCGATCCGCTTGACGGCTCTTCCAACATCGACTGCAACGTTTCTGTTGGGTCTATCTTTTCGGTTTGACAAAAAATGAAAAAAATAAAATTTATGACAAAAGTAAATACATCATATGATCATTCAAAAACAAAATTGGTGTAAGGTTTTCACGAAATTGTATAAAATTTCGTTTTATCTCACCCCAAATTTTATTTTTGTAAAGGTATTTCGTCGACGTGATCCTTCTTCGAACGCCATGGGCACCACAGATGATATTCTTCGCGCTGGCACTGACATTATCGCGGCGGGTTATTGCCTCTACGGCGCTGCTACTGAGCTCGTGATCTCTTACGGAAAAGGTACTCAACTTGAACATTTTTCATTTTTTCGTAAGAAAATCGCAAGATACAGTGTCCTAAAATTAAACAAATCGTTTCGAATCAATCAAAATAGGTACGCAGCGATTCCAGCTTGATCCCGCTGTTGGAGAGTTCTTCTACATCATGGACATGAAAATTCCCGAAGGCGGCGGTAAGAAAATTTACTCCTGTAACGAAGGAAATTCTGTCCACTGGGATCCCCCTATCAAGGAGTTTGTGGAGGAATGTAAGCGTACTGGGTATTCTGCGCGTTATGTTGGTAGTATGGTCGCGGATATCCATCGTACTCTTCTTTATGGCGGTGTTTTCTTGTATCCCGCCGATGCGAAATCCAAGAAGGGTAAGCTGCGTTGTCTTTATGAAGGGTTGCCGATGGCGTTCTTGACGGAGCACGCCTGTGGCAGTGCTAACACCGGCTACTTCAAGGACAAGATTCGTCGCATTTTGGATGTGGTGCCGGAGGATATCCACGACAAATGCCCGATTATTATGGGTTGCGATCGTGATGTTAATAAGCTTGTGGAGGGCATTACCAAGTGGGCATCTGACACCACCGGATACAAAGCTCAGTAACTATTTTGAGCTCGAAACTCATTTATGATACCAGATCAGTATTCAATTTTACGATTTCCAAAAATGATTAATTAATTAACAATCAACATTCAAGCACCAAGAACATTGACGAATGTCAATTCTTGTGTGCGGATTTTTTAAACCCTCTTAGAACCTACTTACAAAACCCTACGTTTACTTTACAGTCAGGACGCAGGTTACAGATTTTCTTAAGCCAATTTTTGAATTTTAAAACGTCTTGACGTAGATTGTCACATCACCATTTTGTCACAGATCTTTATGATTTGTTACGACCAATTTTTTAGTTGATTGTGATTTTCGAGTCAAGATCAAATGTCAAGAAAAATAATATTGAAAGTTGGTATTATTTAATCATAATTCACATTTCAAAACCCTATTTACTAATCGAACCCAATGTTTTACAGAAAGTATTATATACTACCACGATCAGCATACAGTATTTTTACGGCGATCAACGTGACGTGTCAATATTGACCAATTGAATTTCAACCTCCAGGAGCAATTTTGATGTCATTTCATATGATCGTGTGGCGCTTCGTCAAATGTTCATCTTTTGAAAGAGATGTAACTAGGGTTGTGTTTGCTGTGACAACTTGCTGTAGCGTGTGATGAGTCAGTTTTTGTCGCAGATACATTTGGACTTGCCCATTTCAATTTGTTTTTGTGCAGTCGTTGCTAAACCATTACATTTTCATCAGTCACGCATACCTTCAAATAATTCTAAAGCCGCGTAGCAAATCTTAAACCATCCGACGCTAGGTTAAGAGGTAAGTTTGCAAGGATATATCGCCATGCCGGTCGAGTTACAGGCTTGCTTGCTTGACAGCCTCAAGGAGGAATTCTTAGAAGGTGTGAACGGAGATATCACCTTGAAATTTATTCACGATGGAAACGTAGTAGAAACTCGTAAGTGCCATAGTTGCTTGATCAACAAAGTTGAATATTTTGCCGCGCAGAGCAATTTTGCAGAGGGCGGCGCCAAAGAGTTTAGTATCGATATTGGATCGTTTTATGAGGGATGCAAAATCGGATTCAAGAAATTCATCGAGGCTACTTTCATCGTTCTGTTTGGTGGAGATGCTATTCGCGATTTCGAGTTAGATTCTGATTTTGGATCAAAATATTCTGTGATCCGTTTAAGGGAGTATTTGGGGTTCAGTTACCATGATTTGTGCAAATCTGATATTTTGTCAATCGCCGGGGCTGCAAAAGCAGATGACGTCAAGGAAAACAGAGAGGCAATGCTGTTCATGTTGCGAGTTTGTACGGAAGAATTAGCAGAAGCGATTGTTCGTAGCGATGCAATCAAATTAAAAATCAGGGCGGATACCTGGACTGAGAAGTGGGAGCGGGTCTATTCGATTGCGCAAGAACTACGTGAGGATGGTCGCTTAACGCAGAACGGAAAGGTTTTGTCTAGGTGGTTGTGCAAAAGATACCATAATGACCTCGATGGCCCCGGCTGGTTCAGTGATGACATTTTAGAGTGCATTTCGTTCCATTTCGAAGCAGGGTATGATATGTCACGTTACATTGAAGATGATGATGATGTAGAGTTTTTGTTCCACTCGAGAGAGCATTTCAAGTCTTGGAGCGAAATTGTCATTGAAGAGACAAGTAATTTTTTTGATTTGCCTGCGAACGAATTTATTGATTCTCTAAAATGTGACGGCGAAACCACCATATTCGATCTCCAAGCTATGGCGTTTTTATTGAGTAACGTGGTAAGACCGGTAGTCGACCAAATTTTCGATGAGAAACGCATGTTTCAGCCCAAGGATCCGCCGGCAGCTACTACCAATCGTCGTCGGTCGGAGTTAAGGGACCAAATGAGGCAAGAGCAGATCGCCAACAATCACATCGTCGAGGACCTCCACCATCAGGCAGTCGATATTATTTCACACAAGTTACATCGGGTCCACACGGAGCTAGCGTCGCGCGTCATGAAGCTTACTGATGCAAATGCGGATCTTACGAAGCGGTTAGAACGATTAGAAGACGCTAAGGAGCAAAACACTGCGACGGGTTCTAAGCGACGCCGAGAGGAGTAGCCGATGACGCGGACGCACTCGATACATCATGAATTCGATTCTCTCGACTAGTTTATGTTTTAGCGATGATCAGTTAAATATTTGTTAAGCACTCATTAGAATTTGTCACACCATTACACACAAGGCACCATTACAGATCTTCATCTCGAAAATAATAGTTTTTTCTTTCGCCTCACCATGATCGTCTTTTCAAATATGTTGGTGCGCACTCAGTTGACTTGTCTCGTCGTTAATGAGTGTTTGTTGAATCTGGAAAGAGAGACCGTCGTACATTTTTAATCTCGATGCTTTCGTGCGGCGCGTCGTCAATATGTTTAAGACAAGTAGTTTGTTGCTTGTTTGTTGTGACAAGTTGTAACGTGTGACCGGTCAAATGTTGTCGCAGATGTAAAATGGATTTGCCTTGTCTGAATTAATCTGTTTTTGTCCAGTCACAGTTGAATACAATTTCAGAATCACGCATTTAATTATTGAGAAGTTACTAACGTTTCAAGGATATCGCCATGCCGACCCAGTTGCTCGACAGCCTCAAGCAGGAGTTTCTGGAGGGCGTCAACGGGGATGTTACCTTAAAGTTTGTCCACGATGGAAAAGTAGTAGAATCTCGCAAGTGCCACAGCCTTCTTATTAACAAATTTGAATATTTTGCCGCGCAGAGCAATTTCGCGGAGGGTAGTAGCAAGGAGTTTAAAATCGATATTGAATCATTTTATGAAGGGTGCCAAGTTGGATTCAAACAGTTTGTAGAGGCTACATTTGTCGGATTGTTTGGTGGCGACGCTGACGATTTAAAATTAGATTTGTGGTCAAAATACTCCGTGATCCGCTTCCGGGAGTACTTAGGGTTTGATTATGATGACTTGTGCGAGGATTCTGTGGAGTGGTCTGAACCAATGACCCCAGATGAAGTCAAGGAAGCTGGAAAAGCAATGGTGCTACTGCTACGACGTTGCTCTGAGGAGGTGGCAGTCAAGGTCGTTGAAAGCGATGCGCACAAATTAGTAGTCGAGGGAGATAGTTTCGCTGCTAGGTGGTATCAGGTCTATTCGATGGTCAAGGAATTTAGCGAGGATGGTCGCTTGACGCCGATCGGAAAGATTCTATGCAAGTTTTTGTGCGCCAGGTATCGCGAGAATTATAGCTCATTTTTCTCAGAATGCGATGGGTTTGGCGATGGTCTTGTCAAATGCGTCAGTATGCATTATGAAGCAGGTGTCAGCATAGTTCAGGATCGGGAGATTGAGAAAGGGCTTAGTGAGGTAAATTGCAAATTTGTTATGGACATGTGGAGCCGGCTGGAGGAATCTCATCTGACTTCCTGGCAGGACCTGCTTGAGACCGCGTATGAATCGGAAGAAAGTCCTGAGTTGCCTCCCAACGAATTTATCGAATCTTTTAAATGCGACAGCGAAACTACTATATTTGATCTTCAGGCTATGGTTTTCTTGTTGAGCCTGGTGTTGCGACCCACAGTAACGGAAATTTTTCATAACAAGGTGATGGATGAACCCGAAAAACCGCCGGCTCCACCGGAAGGAACCGTTAGGAACCGCTCGGAGCTTCTGGAGCTGCAACAGCAAATGAGGACCAAGCAATATAAGCACAATGGATTCGTCTGGGACCTTTTCTGCAAGGCGGACGATCTCATTTCCGAGAAGTTGCACGAGGTCCACAAGGAGCTAGCGTCGCGAGTTATGAAGCTCACTGACTTAAATGCGAATCTTACGAAGCGGCTAGAAAAATCAGAAGCTGCCAAAGAGGAAGGCACTGCGACGGGTTCCAAGCGTCGCCGAGAGGAGTAGCCGATGACACGGAGGCATTCGATACATCATAACACACAAGGCACCAATACAGATTTTCATCTCGAGAATAATATTTTTTCTTTCGCCTCACCATGATCGTCTTTTCAAATGTGCTGGTGCACATTCAGTTGATTTGTCTCATCGTGAATGAGTGTTTGTTGAATCTGACAAGAGAGACCGTCGTACAGTTTTAATCTCGCTGCGTCCGCGCGGCGCGTCGTCAAAATGTTTAGCTCTTGAACAAAACGTAGATGGTTTTTGACTTTTTTGTTTGTTGTGACAAGTTGTAACGTGTGATCGGTCAAATGTTGTCGCAGATGCAAAATGGATTTACCTTGTCTGAATCAATTTGCTTTTGTCCAGTCACAGTTGAACACATTTTGTAGACTCACGCATTTAATTATTGAGAAGTAACGTTTCACGGATATATCGCCATGCCGGCCCCGTTGCAGGCGTGCTTGATTGGCAGCCTCAGGGAGGAGTTTTTTGAGGGCGTCAATGGTGATGTCACCCTAAAATTTATCCACGATGAAAACGTAGTAGAAAGTCGCAAGTGTCATGGCTTTCTTATCAACAAGGTTGAATATTTTTCCGCGCAGAGCCATTTTTTGGAAGGCGGCGCCAAAGAGTTCAAGATCGATATTGGATCATTTTATGAGGGATGCAAAATTGGATTCAAACAGTTTGTGGAGGCTACCTTTTTGGTTCTGTTTGGTGGCAGCGCTAAAGATTTAAAGTTAGATTTTGGATCAAAATACTCCGTGATCCGCTTCCGAGAGTATTTAGGATTTGATTTCGATGATTTGTGCGCGGACGATTTTTGTTATTATGAGTTCTTAGATATGACGGTAGATAACATCAAGGAGGCTAGAAAAGCAATGATGCTAATGCTACGCCATTGTTCGGAAGAAGTGGCAACAAAGGTCGTTGAAAGCGATGCGCACAAATTGCAAGTCACGGGGAATACTTTTGCTGAAAGGTGGGCACACCTCTATTCGATGGTCAAAGAATCTAGCGCGGATGGTCGCCTGACTCCGATCGGAAAGGTTCTATGCAGGTTTTTGTGCGCCAGGTATCACGAGCAAAATACAGACGGGGATGGTTTTGGTGATGGTCTTATCAAGTGCATTGCTTTGCATTATGAAGCAGGGGTTAGTATAGTCAAGGAACATGAGGTTGTTGACGTGCCAAATTGCGAACTTGTTGTGGACATGTGGGACTGGATGGGGAAAAATCATCTGAGATCCTGGAAGGACATGCCTGTGACCGCGTCGGAACATGATCCTCCCAAGTTGCCTCCCAACGAGTTTATCGATTCTTTCAAATGCGACAGTGAAACTACCATATTCGATCTCCAGGCTATGTCTTTTTTGCTCAGCGTCGCGGTGCGACCGATAGTAACGGATATTTTTCTCGACAAGCTGATGGAGGAGCCCGAAGAAGTTCTGGCTGCTGGCGATGGTGAGCACCGCTCGGAGTTGCAGGAGCGAGCGTTGCAGCGAGAAAAGAAAAACGAGCAAAAGGAGCACAATGGATGCGTCCGGGACCTTGTCCAAAAGGGAGACGATGTCATTTGCGACAAGCTGCACGAGGTCCACAAGGAGCTAGCATCACGCGTTATGAAACTCACCGAGGCAAATGCAGATCTTACGAAGCGGTTAGAAAAATTAGAAAGCACTGTCACGGGTTCCAAACGTCGCCGAGAGGAGTAGCCGATGACAGGAAATCATTCAAATTGGGCTTTTAAATGTTCGGTAGAATTTGTCACACAAATGCAAGGTACCATTACAGATCTTCATTTCGAAAATAATATTTTTTGTCTTTCAACTCGCCATAATCGTATATTCCAATATGTCGTTTCGACGTTTTACGCTCAGTTGAGTGGCCTCGTCGTGGATGAGTGTTTGTCGAATCTGACAAGTGACAGTCGTACAGTTGAAATAGGTTGGAAAAGTTGATGTGATGTAAATGTTTTTGTATGTTTGATAAAATTTGTCCCCAGTGCGAAGTTCGACATCACAAAGACATTGATTCCAAAACGAAAATTAATTTTGTCCATCTCCCTCATACGTGTCTGTCACCCCATCTTGTCCACAATTTTGTCACGTTGTAAATTATTATCTGTTGTAACAGAATCCAGATTAACAGAACTATCTAGCATAGAGTACTACTATCCTTTCTTCTAGCAACAGCAATTTCCATCTTCTGGCAGTCTTGATTTTACAAAGTTGAAAGTACAAATATATAGATTCACAGCACAGAAATCGTCATCTAGCAGCGGACGAAGCACTAGTAAATCATCAATTTCACCATGGATATGAAGTATCACCAAAACGTAGCTCGGCCCCCCGGTCGCCCCCGCGTCCAGCGCAAGGCGCAGCAACCGCACCCGTTCTACATGCGTCCATCAGCGCCGCAGTTTGGGCCCAATCCTTATGGACTTAGCGCTTCAATCGCCCCTGAGATGATGAGCGACGTACGACTTTTTGTCTTCTTTCGTTACGAGTTGTTTTTTGATTGATTTTCGATGGCGAAATTGTAGTTTTGAATCTTTGATCATGAAAATTATAATTCCAAAAACAGGAGCAGCTCCTGGCGATGATGATGACTAATCCAGCGGCTTCGCATGAGTTCCATCCTCCCTCCGTCAAGGCTCGTCAACACCAACAACAAGTCGCCGCCTCCCGCAAGCCTCTTTCTCGCCAAGGATCTCGTCAAGGGCCTAGACCCTATCAATCAGCTAAACTTAAGCTGAAGCCCGCGCTCCCTCGTCCCGCGCGCAAGGCTCCTGCACCGCAACCGACCCCTTACGGTGCCGACGGACTTGATGCGACTACTAAATTATCGGTCTTGCAGGATGTCATGACGCAATCCATGGCCAACTTGGCTCTCGCGCACCACAAGCCGGAAAAGGACTTCTCCATGCTAGCTCTTTCGCGCGGCAACTCCAACATCTCTGACACTCCGAGTCTCGAAAATTCCATCAAGACCACACTCGACGATGGCCCTTCCTTCCCTACGATGTACTCGAGCGACCTCGTTATGACCCCGGAGCGTAAAGTTCGCTTCGATCTCGCCAAAAAGTATTCCGTTCCCGAGACAGATGTCGACAAAATCAAGAAAATTTACGACGGCTTGGACTGCGATTCTAACGGCACTATCGATTGGGAGGAATTCAAAGTATTGGTCCGCCAACTCTTCGGCGTCAAGAACATCGAGGACGTACATTTTTCAAAAACAATTAAAAAACATTTTTGAAGTCTTACGAACGCATTTAAACCGTAATAAATTTATCAAAATTCGAATCATTTCCCAAATTTTACGTTTGTCAAACAGGTTCCCGTCAACCGTATCAAGCACTTCTGGTCCGAGATTGACCGTGATTCGAATGGCGTGATTGATTTTGCGGAGTTCGTTCGCTGGTATGTCAAGTACTTCTGGAGCAACGATGGTTCGAGACAAAAAAAATGTTTTTGAAAGTAATAATTACATGTCGAAAAGTTTTTTCTGTTTCAAAGGTAATCCGGTCATCGATCTAAATTCTGTTTTCCAAATTTTGTTACTAGGTCTTACTCATCCTCTCTTCCGTTTCTACCGTTCGTACAACCCGGTCGAATCGTGGACCCGTGCCCATCGCGAGGGCTCCGACGAGAGCATCAAATCCGCTCAAGAGAAGAAAGAAAAGCTCGCACAGCAGCAGGCTGAGCTCGAAAAGATGGATGCGGAATTTCAGAAAGCGGAAGCCGAGAAGCGCGCTGAGGCCAAACGCATCAAGCACGAGGAGGACGCTCTTTTGGGCAAAACCGGCGATTCTGATGAACCTGCTCCAGCTGCTGCCGCTGCGGATGAGGCTCCTGCTCCTACTCCTCCCCCCGCGCCCCCCGCCGTCCGCCCACCGGTTCTCATGAACTTGAACAAGGGATATGGCATCGGCTTGAGCAAAAACTTCTCCCAAAACGTTTTGATGAAGAAGAAATTTGACATCATTAGTCAACTTGGCAAGAGCAATTTGCCTAAGTTTAGCCGTACATTTGGCAGCAAAGTTCAAACGATCTAACGTCGATATCATTACCGATTGTCAAGACTAAAGGATTTCAAATTTCTCATCTCTTTACTTGTACATCTTACTTATTCAGTATTTACGATTTGACCAGCTTACAGTTACAACATACATTTCAAGAAAGCAATCATTTTAAAGTGTAAATTTAAAATTAAAAAAAATCACGTTAAATTATTTTAGATGTTATATACTCACCA
>Ga0099798_10141_pt1 | contig 22771 bp, 15 predicted proteins | sample Uncmet_Sort29A_1_FD_89870 | JGI IMG/M metagenome (GOLD analysis project Ga0099798, IMG submission 89870) | Marine eukaryotic communities from CALCOFI LINE 67, Pacific Ocean - CN13ID_Sort29A_1 | ecosystem: Environmental > Aquatic > Marine > Oceanic | place: Pacific Ocean: Monterey Bay | collected...
GATGTCCCGAACTTTGTTGAAATGAAAGTGAAGGGCAGAACCGAATGCCATGGTAATGTCTCCGGGTTTGGTCACTGCAAGGGTGGTGGACGAGGGGGAGGGGGGCGAGGGGGTTGTCGGCACTCTATAGGACCGCCTCTGCGAGTTACAGATAGATAGATAGCTGGACAGTTTACCACATTATTATTTGCTGCTTCCGCACGTTTTAAAATAGCGTATTTTACCAGGCGTGATATCTTTTATTACGTCGTAATATTGATTGCATCGCAAACAACGCACACTGAGTCTGACTGAGAAAAACACTGACTGACGCGGGGAACAACTGACTGAGGAGGAGCGGGAGGAGAACCGGGCGAAGAACAACGGACACCGACGGAACGAGGGAGCGTACGGGATGATGGGAGAGAATCGGGCGCAGAACGTCGGGCGGACGAAGAACAGGCCGGGGCGCCTCGGGGAGTGGGGTGGGCCAAAACAGCGGCTATTTTCGGGTAAAAAATCATAATTCTTGCGGGGCACTAGTATTAATATTTCGTTCAACTTCTGGTCTAGTATAATGGAGATTGAAAAATATGTATTCTAATATATTTTTTTAAATTTTTGTAATAAAATTTTTTTAATTTGAAAAAAATGACCACTGCTTGGCCCACTCAAGAAATGGAACATCGAGGGCAAGGTGGTCCTTGTTTGCTCGGACGGCGCCGGGGGGGTCGGCAAGAGTACTCTTGCCGCCGCCCTGGCTGCCCATTGCGTGAGCAAGGACCACCGGGTGGGCGTCGTGGACGCGGATGGGCGGGCGGGGCGGCTGTTCCCGGGGCGACGGGGGGCCGGGGCGTTTCGAGAACGCGGGTGGGGGGGTTGCGGGTTCGGGGGGGCATGGGGGTTTTCCGGTTTTTTCGGGCGCAACCGCGTTGCGGCGTTTGTTCTCCCGGGAGAACGCATTGAGAGGGCGGGGTGCATATTGTGCAGCCCGGCCCGGGGGCGGGTCCGTTTCGTGGTTGTTCTCGTCGGGGGCGAATTCGGGGGAGGGGAGAGTTGGGGGACGGTCACTCACCCTTTTCTCCCCCGCTGTCCCGCGCCCAAATCCACGAAGCTCCTCCCCCCTTCTTCTCGGCCTTGTTTTCGACTCTTGTTTTCAAGTTCGGGAGAGGGGGAGGAGGACTGGGGGGGGAGTCATTCCTCCTCTTCTCAGGGAAAGCACATTTTACCTGAGCGAAAAAATATTAAATATTCAAAAAAATATTGAATGATTTTTTTCCATCTCCATTATACTAGACCAGAACAAAACATTATTGCTCCGTAAGAATTATGAATTATTTGCCCAGTTAAAATGTGGGCATCTTCTGAGGAAGAGGATCTGAGGAGGAGGGAGGGTTTCGCGCTCGACTCGGGCGACTCATCCTTCTCTTCTCCTCCGTCTCTTCTTCGAGTCAGGGAGATGCAGATGGGGAGGAGGGGGAGGGGTGACTCCTCCTCGCTCCCCGGTCTTGTTTTCAAGTTGGGAAGAGGAGGAAGGGGTCGGTGGAAGTGATTCCTCCTCTTCTTCTCCTCCGTTTCGCGCTCGACTTTGAGAGAGAGAAGGAGGCCGAGGCGGCGAGGATATATTTTTTAAATCCGAGAACAACCACTTAAAGCGGTTGCCTCCGGAAAGACGGAAAATCGGGTCCACATATTAACTCCACAACTCGTCCCCCCCGCCCCCGCCAAATCTCTATCCTCCGGGAACAGCCGCGCGTCGACGGAATGTGAACTGCCCTTCCCTCCATGTGTTATTCAGGACCGGGGCAGAGCATCGCTCACCCCGGGCATTATTGATATTGGGCGGCAATAGTAATGCTAGAAACATTAATGTTCGTTCTGTTAGGGTTTGGGGGCAATGGAGGTTAAAAATGCGAGAGATGCTCCGGGCCGGTCGCATACGGCCTACAAGAGTCAGACATCGCCAAGAACCCGTATGCCGTTGAGATCAATCCGCGGCTCCGGCTGGCCACAGCAAAGGGGTACATTATAGCAGTTTCCCCCATGTTCCCACATAGACCTCCCGCACTCCAAGATTCGTATTTTCGGGAAAAGTCAAAAAGTTACGAAAATAAGGGGCGAAAATTGAAAAGCAAAACGATAGGCAGTTCGTGTTGAAATGCACAGGCGCTGCTCTGTCTTTTGATCACCCCGGCAGCGCTATTTTTGTGAAATTGAAAGTTGGCGCTAGGGCTGGGTTTTAAAATGATGTTTTTCGAAGTTTTTAGGAAAGGAAATATTTTTTCGTCGAGAAACATTGTGTGAGGTGGTCGCGTTCGGGAAACTCGCAACACCTGGTTTTCAGATTCACCGAACAGAGAGTGGGCGCAAAAAAGCAGTCAATCTGCTTATTGTTCCTGTCGCGCTCGGAGTGATTCTTTTGTTTCGTTTCAATGTCGCAACTGCGTACTGAGAAGGGGTAGGAAACAACATATCGTGGTCCACCCTCTCTTGAGTTCAAGCGCATGGTTGCGCTAAAAGGGGGGAGGACATTCCCATAGACCTATGTGTGACGTGAGTCTCTCTTGCAGGCGGGACCGGGGGGGGGTCACTGGGGGGATAGGGTGGTCATTCTTGGGCGTAGTGTTAGTATCGATCCTAGCCCCAGGCACTGCGACTGGCTCGGAGCGGCGTTTTGGACGAGCAGCCCTGGGCCCAAGACAATCTAAGTTTTAAGGAGTCTGTAGAGAAAGCACACACTTTTTCACATTTCCACACTCGTATCACTGGGTTCCGGGAGGACAGAATCGTAGGGTTCCGGGAGGACTGAGTCGTTAGCAGCACAGAATCGTTGGGTTCCGGTGGGACATCGGGCACCACTGTGTCCGCCGTGCTACTCTTCGGGGTATCACGGCCTTACTGTACGAATACGTGCGCCGGATTTAACGTTTTCCATGCCGGTCCGCCTATGTAGCCGGTGTACAGCATCGCGTCCGGGGTCGTTCGAGACGTCGGCTTCCCTCTTTGGTCCTTGAGTCGTTTTGATCTGCGCATCGTCAAATCGGCTCTATGGGCGGGCGTATCGGTTGCGAGGTCCAGTAACAAGCGCATGGTTGCGACCGTTTTTGCGAAACCCAAATTCAAAAAATTGACCACCGCCCGCGCGGAACAGCATTTGGCGCGTGAAAATCCAAAAACGGCATACTTGTGGGATCCAAAAATTAAATCAAGTTCAAACGGGTCTTGCGAGTTTGCGGGACATTGTTGATTTTTTTTTGCTTGCTTGTGCTGCAGGAATACGGCAGACGTTGGTCAAATCGAATCTGTTGGGGTGGCTTGTGGCGATGGAAACTCCGAGCGCCCGTTGTGGCCCAATTTCGAAAAGCAACCATCAAACTTGCGCGGGGTCACAGGTACTATCATCCGGACAAGGATTTTTTGGGGATGAATCAGCAGGTGAATTTCTTGCGAAGATGTTTACACGACCTCGAATGGGAGGTGAGTGCATCTCTCCGGAGCAACTCATTGTGAAATTTCAGACACTAATATTTTTCGATCTCCATTATGCTAGACCAGAAGTCGAACGAAACATTATTGCTCCGTAAGGACTATGAATTATTTGCCCCCGAGAGATGCAGACACCGTATGGGCTGGCCCTGTCGTCGTGGACTGCCCGACCTCGACCATTTTCTTGAAGGCAGCGATGGAGGCCATCAAGCAACGATGCGTCATCGTTGCAACGGCGCGGACGCCAGCCGGCAAATCATTCTATTTTTCCAAATTTTTTGGCCAGTCATCATCTGCCCGCGTCTACCAGGTAGGGGGTGTCTGTTCGGTGTCGGGGTTAATGGAGGTCTATCATGGTCATTTTGGATTTACATTAGTTTTGGGCAGGTTTGCCGGGGGGCGCCCGCAAGGTCAGCGGGCTGTGGTCAAGAAGCCCGGAAGGGTCGCAGCGGCAGGGTCGGAGACGGCTCAGACAGTCGCAGCGAAGTGCGGACTCGGGTAAACGCATTCCAACTAAGCATATTTTCTCAAATGGACATTTTTGGATCCCCATCGCACTATTACTACACCCGAACCAACATTTGCGATCGGTAAGAATTATGAATTCAATTGTTTGCCCAGTTAAAATATGAGGGCGCGTTTCCAACGTATAATAAACATTAAATATAATAAAGGAACCACGTGCTCGGGATTGTAGAGAATTGTTGCAAACCCTCTCCGAGCGAAATCGAGAGAATCTGCCGTGACACGGGGGCCGCCCTCCTGGGACGAATGGAATTTTCGCCGCGTTTGGAGCAGCTGACGAGCCCCCACCTTAACCGGGCAAATAATTCATCATTCTTATGGAGCAATAATGTTTCGTTCAACTGCTGGTCTAGCATAATGGAGATTGAAAATTATTTATGAAATATTTTTATGGATATTGTTATTTAGTATTATTAACATTTTGCGCTGTTAAAATGTGCTTACGATGACCGAAGAAGGGTTGTGGGCGGGCTACGGGGGGGACCATCCCCCCCTCGTGTCGATCTGCTCGCAGATCGAGACGAGGATGGCGCTAACAAAGCGGTTGTTCTCGGGGTAGATAAAAAATGTTCTAAGAGAAGAAGAGGGCGGGGAAGGGGGGGAGCCACTCCTCCCCTTCTTCGTGGGGGAAGAAGGGGAGGAGTCAGAGGGGGGGAGTCACCCCCCCCGCCTCCTCCTCTTCGCAGGAGAAGGAGAGGGGGCGTGGAGGGGAGGGGGAGTCATCCCGCACCCCCTTCTTCGTAGGGGAAGAAGGGGAGGGGCCACCCCGCCTCCTCTTCCCGGGAGAAGAAGGGGGGGGTCAAGAAGAAGAGGAGTCAGTCCCCTTCCCCCCCCCCTCGTCTTCGCGAGCTCGACGAGGGAAAGAAGAAGATTTTTTTTATATACCGAGAATTTTTTTTTATGCCCGTCTCCATCCCCGAATTTTTTTTTTATACTTCGAGAACAACCACTAAAAGGGGCCGTTCCCAGATCGGATTGCCCATACTCCGAGGAGAATCCCTAGGGGGTGGTTGTTTTCGGAACCCCCGAAAACCGGGTTCGCAAATGTACTCAACTACTCCTCCTCCTCCTGCTCCTCTTCTTATTAATATTCAAACATCCACATGCATGTAGTCCGAGAACAACCCCGCACGGACTGCTCGAAATGGGATTCTCGCCAGAAAAGTGGGCGATGACGCCGCGGTACAACGCAGTGGAAGAAATGCGTCTCAAAATGGCGGGCACGGGACGATTCCCGGGGTCTACAATTGTCAATTTTTCCACACCCCCATTTTTCAATGTCCACTATACTGAGTTCGGGCGAACATTTCGTTTGTGTTTCGTAAAAAATATGAAGTATTCGACCTCGGACTAGAGATGGAGAACTCATAATATCTCTCATTCCCGATTTCCGAGCTCCATTATACTAGACCCGAACGAAACATTATTGGTTCGCGAGAATTATGATTTTTTTACCTGAAGAAATGATGGAATCGACGTGCACCGATGGAGGGCCAGCCAGTGGAAATGGCCGGACCCCAACATGTCAAGGCTAGGTTGATGGCGTTGGGCATCAATGGGGTAAGCCCACATTTTAACTGGGCAAATAATTCATAATTCTTACGAAGCAACAATCATATGTTTCGTTCTGGTCCAGTATAATGGAGATTGAAAAATATTCGTTGAATATTTTTTTGAACACAGAGTGTTTCTTTGCCCTGGCAAGCTGTGCGTACCAACGAAGAAACAGCTGAGGAACAGGCCGGGAAAATGAGGAAGGCGCTGGTCAAGTTAACTTCTAATGCCGCATGGCCGTCTGTGCGGCGCGCTCTTGATTTCCCTGAGGAACCTGGGTGGGGGGGGTGCCCGCACTCGGCCGCGCAAATAATTCATAATTCTTTCGGAGCCTAAATGTTCGTTCCGGTCTATTATAAAGAAGGTTCAAAAATTACATTCATTGAATATTTTATTGCGCAGTTGAAACGTGCTTACAACGGGAAGACATCAACGCAGCCGGCGACCTCTTGGAGGAATGCAAAGATTAGGGATTAGTTGTTCTTCCTTCTTCCAGTTCTGCGGTTGAGTTTCTCAGATGTTCGGAGAATGAGTTTCTCAGAGGGTGTGCTAGTTTCTTCTCAACTGTATTACTTGGTCCGAGACCGCGACCGGCCGTCGTGCTGTACTATCAATGATCAGAATCTTGATTCAAGACCGTGATTCACATTTACCGAATTAGTTGTTCCCCCAGTCATTTCTTCCACTGCGCAGCAACTACGCACGTTTTCGGGTTTGGAGAGATAATAATATTGAGTTTGACGTTCGGAGAATGAGTTTCTCAGAGGGTTTGTTAGTTGCTTCTCAACCGTATTACTCGGTCCAAGACCGCGACCGGCCGTCGTATTGTACTATCAATGATCAGAATCTTGATTCAAGACCGTGATTTCTTAATTGTATTATCAATGATTGTTCCTGCAAGACCGTGACTGGCCGTCGTATCTTTCTTGAGTTTTGTGATCGGACATTAGTAAGCACCGGTTCGCGGGGGGTTCTTGGGATCATGCAGCACAACGTCAAAAAAGAAGTGGGGAGAATCGGGCGCGTCGTTCAGGGTTTCAGTCGTTGCGTGCATTTACGCGGGCGGGGGTGGGTGAATGCGGTGGGGGGGGATAGTTATTAGGGTCCTTCCTTGATTGGGGCGGGAGTACTATAACTACAGTAGTGGGTCGTCTTCAGAACCGGCGGAGAGCAGTTCGAAATCTTTCGCTCTTTAACATATGGAGGTCTCCTTTCGCGATGAACCATATGGAGATTTTCTTTTGAACGATGATGTCCACAAAAGCATTTTTGAGCAATGGGTTGGAACTTCAGTCTCACGGCGAACTTCGGCTCGTTGAACGAAATAGCCGCAATATCAGCACGGAAAGCTCGTGCCTATCACCATTCCACGTGCAGCAGACTGTGTGTGGGGTCGAAGAGAGCGTTTCTCTTCTACAGTAGTAATAATGGATTGCGAGTGCGATGGCGAAACAGGGGGATTCTGAGGGTAAAGCTAGGGCAGTTCATCCTGTCCGTTGTCCTCTTCGAACGCAGTAGTAGGGAGAGGGGGCGATAATTTGGTCCGTGGATCCCAAGTCAGTGTTGTGAAACGAAGCCTCGTTTCCTGTCGCATTGAGCTCTTGCATCAGGAACGTGAGAATCTGGTGGCAGGGGATCGCGGTATGCTTTGTGCGGCCTTTAACTGGGCATATAATTCATAATTTTTACGGAGCACAAATGTTCGTTCGGGTCTAGTATAGTGGAGATCCAAAAATACTCAAATATTCATTGAATATTTTTTTGCCTAGTTAAAATGTGCTTACGGCTGTTAGACCTCGGAATTCAGCCCTTACCGGTGGCACACTCCGCGGCATCCCGCCAACGCTGATGTCGCTCTTTGGCCGTTGTTCTGAACTTTCCTTGTTTGCGGCGTTCGGCCACGGATCGCCTAATATGGAGCTTATTAGTTTGAAAAGACGCGGTTGCAGGCGGGGCATTCTGTCGAGCTCATAGGGCGCGCGTTGATGGATTTGGGTTGGTTTCCGTGAAGACCGACCGCGTATCGGTATCGTTGTTCGAGGTGGATCTCATAGTCAGAGTGATATTTTCCGGCAGATTTCTCCCTAACTGGATGAGGGAATCACAGGCGCATCCTACCGCAGGAGCAGTTTGTTGGCAGATTTCTCAAGTGAACCTTTTTCAGGCCAGGCGAAAACAAACATGAATATCCCAAGGAATCATGGTCGCATTAACCCGGAAGATATGCAGGCACGCTCTCAAGGTCGAGGGCGCTGCCGAGGGGTCTTACATGATTCTTGCAGTTGCGAAGAGGAGGCGTGCGAGGGCAGCCGCCAGTCTTTGTTCGCATGTAAAAGACAGGAAGATCCGAGTCCGTGGAGTAGGGAAAAGGGGAGTGGATCGCCTAGTGCAAGATGACGATCCCCGGCACGGGCACAGGTGACCCAAACCTGAGGGTCAATTTTGTGGAGTTGATTATTTCCATAGCGGTGAGCAAGTTTCCGTGCAGAAAGATCAGAATTATGACCCAAGCATCCCGGAACCCGACGCTGCAAATCGAAATCCGGGAGTCGCTCGAGTCTGCACCTCTCGCTAAAGCTGTCACCGTTGTTGCCCGCAATGCGCATATGAACGGTATCGACTTGGAATGCAAATTGAAAATTACGAAGGTGTTGTACCAAGGTCCGTCTTTACCTGGCTAGGAAAGGTTTGAAGTAGTATCTCCTTCGATTTTTGGCACACCACTTTGTCGCATCTTGGATCACCTTTTCAATGAATTCTTCACCCTCGAGCAGGACTACCAGCCGGAATCGGAACGGGCGGATGGGTAATCGGAATGGTGGACATCCGCAGAAGCGCGTAGAATAGAAGATTTCCGAGGCGAGGCCATTATTATCACTCCGCATCAGAAGACGCCGAAAGCTGCAACTGCATCTTTCTGAGCAATTGTATGTACCTTTAGTATACCAAGATTCGTTCTGCTTCATGAAGTTGGTCATTTGAAAATCGAAACTTGAAGAAATTAGCTAATTGATTGCCACTCGGGAAAAATGCGTGCAGCATGACATTCTAGCGGAAACCTGTGAAGGATAAATGGAGGAACCGCGGAAGAACGTCGTCCGCGAAGAGATGGATCGCCGCAGACACTGATACCGGTGTGTAGATCGGCCAGGGCGCAGAGGGAAGGACCCAAGCATATCACGGAGACCTGCACATCACCGATAATAGGTTAGTTCCTACGGAACATTGTCATTGATTGGGGGTCGCTCTGCGTGAATCCATTATGTCAATAACCGAGATTGATTTTTTTGTCTCGAGAATGCCCGAATTTCCCACAATACACCTAACAAATACAAGATCTCCTTCTGTGTGACTTTCTCGTGAAGAGTTCGAAGGAAGTTAAGTTCGTTATCCGCAATGCAAAAAAAGAAGGTGAGCCGAAAGACAAGTCTCGGATTGTGATCTATTAGCCAGGGCGTGGGGTGGGTGCGATGCATCATCGTATTATGTTTGTCAGCAGCACGGAATGGAAACCCCCGATTAGGTTTCGAACAGGCCTGGGATCAGGAGCAATTTGTACGAGTCGATGGTGACTTTAAACGAAATGGTTAATATTTTTTTTGCCCGTCTCCCTTCAGCTCCTTATTTATTTTGCAGGCGGTGCATCCCTTGCAAAGTTGTGTCTCCGGAAGGCGTTTGCTGGCCGAAACAGAAGTCCGGCCGAAATTACACTAAATTCGAAAAGTTGTAAGCCCGTGGCAGCGCCGGCGCCGGCGAGTGTGTGTGGGGTGGGCGAGGAGAAACGATGTATAGAATCTAAGGAAGAAGAGACGCAATACGGGAGTGCTGCCTTGGCAATACTATGTGCAACGGTAATAAATGTGTTAGGTTGTCAACAACCCGCGAGAGTATTTTGGTAACCATGTTGTCTGCCCAATGCAGAGTATTCCTCCTTTCGTCAGAACCGGAGAAAAACAGTATCGCTCCAATGGTTGTTCTGTTGTGCGGCGAAAAAAGAGTACCGTTCTCTTTCCGAGCAAAGAGAGTCATTTACTCAATTCTATTCTTGCGTCATTCCAGGAAGATTTCCCTCTCCGGACTACCATGTGATGAAAAAAAAACAAAGACCAACGACCAGATTACCACAGCTTGGGTCAATCGCGGCTCCAGCTTATAGGTGGTCGCAGGGTAGCTGCCCTCGTCATTCCTCAACATGTGAACAGTGAGAGCCTGTCTGGTCCTCTCAGACGGCGGGAGTAAAGCGAATGGTGCCCTGGGGCCCCATGGTGCCCGCGTGAGCATCTCTTCGGGCGGTTACGAGGTCGCGCTAGTTCGTGTGTGTACGCTCGTGTTGGGGGGGGCGATGGGATCGAGGGTTTTTTCTGAAGTGAAGAGGATATCAGAAAGTCCACTGTGTGGAGGTTTAGCGAACTTCAAAAGCATCTTTTGGGCTTTTGTAGAAAATAACCACCTCCAGTAGTATTTCTCACGCCAGGACCGGAGGGCCGAGGGCCCACAGACCCTGTTCCATAGTAGCATTGAAGAGGCAACCGTACGTCGCACATTGGATGGAGTCGTGTTTCGTAGGATTTGTGCAAGCCAGGTTTCCGCAGATACGTAATTGTTGTTTCCCGCAGAATTCGTTCACATAATTTGAAGCCAAATGCCGTCGAATCGGATGATTCTTGGAATGGAAGAACGCCTTTTGTGTGTAGGATAGCGGTGAGGTCGGTTCTTGTGGGGTGTTTCGTTTCACTGCATGGCGTGGCGTGGAACGCTATTGAAGGAAAACTTGAGGGGGGGGGGGGGTTGCAGCTGACACAAATGTTGGGAGTAAAGCTCGGTTTTGACATCCCAAGAAAACCAGTAGCCCGTAAGACCCCAAGGCATTGAGCCTGGGCACATTTGTTGTTGACTTCGAACAGTGCAGATCTCAAAAAGGAGCAACTATGGAGAATTTTTCCGATTGGATCCTCACGTGGGTGGGCGGCGGAAATGAGGACACGAAAAACGACGAGGAGCAGCAGGCCCCCGCTCCGTTGGAGCAGCCCCCCTGCCCGCATTGTGAAGGTACGGGCAAGCGGGAAGTGCGTAAAAACCTGGCGCACGCATCTCTTCGGGCCAGCTACGCCTTAAATCCGACGGAGCATAAATATTGGTTCAATTTCTGGCCCAGCATGATGGAGATCAAAAAAATTTCGTCTGAATATTCATTTGAAAATGTTCTCAATTAATTGCTGCGAAGAGGTGCATTTGAACCGGGGCTGGGGGAAAGGCTGGGGGTCAACCCCGGCCTCATGAGGCAAGGGGGCTTAAAGAGCCTGTTGCGAGCTGACCCTTCTGGGAAGGACGCGGCGACTCTACTGGGGCCCCGCCCAGCGCGACCGCCAACATTTTTTTACGTAGACGCCGTCAACATGAATAAATGTTCTTTCGTTCCGTGTTTGACAAAAGCGAAAATGCTTCTAGGCGTAGTCACAATGCCGGGGCCCTTTCGGTCCCCGTGCGGAATGCGAAACTTGGCGTGCGCGCGGGGCGCGGCGGGGGATCAACAGCTGGCCGTCGTTCGTGTTTTGCCCCCTATAACCAATCACAAATTCCGTTCATAGCGTCTCCCCGATTGATGAAGCTCGATTTACTAAATCATTCGCTTTCCATTATTTTGTTTTGGTTAGGCGGTGATGCTTCAGCAGTTCGAACAACGCTACCCAGGTAGCACCATTACGCTGAAGCCCTGCACCGGCAACCAGCAAGAATCGGCACGCGGCCCTTCTCGGAGTGTCAATAGTTACTACTGCGCTCTTATTTTTCCATATCCAATACGCGCCCACCCCCGGATGTTGGGGCGGAACGGGCTTTAATGTTCCGCAAGAATTAAAAACTTCCCCGAGAAGAAAACATCGATAAAAACTTCCCCGAGAAGAACCGCGCACTAAGAATCCGGAATTCGGCTGAACCTCGAGCAGGCCATGCAAGAAGCGCATTCCCCTGGAGCAATTCAGTTTGGTCAAAGGCCGTAACTTGGAAACGTGAACATGTGGAGATTTTTTTCGGTTGGCAATCCTGTTTGTGGGACGAATTTTCCACGTTTGCGCACAAAATCCGTCCTCGTCGTGTAAGGCTAGAGCTATCATTGGCGCCCGGTAAGAATTGAACCAGGGGGTTGCGCGCGCGGAATGAAAGCGGCGTCGATGCTTTCGGCGGAGACATACGTAAACTTTGCCGTTTTCCTCCATGTTCTTACATAGACCTCTTAGCAACATACTGCGTTTCAGGCAAAGTCAAAAATGACGAAAAAACGGGCCGAACATAGAAACTAAATTTCTTTTTCGATCTCCCGTGCGAGTATGCTCGCTGAAATCGGACGCTCGTGCGGGGACCAGGTTTTGAGGCAAATGGCTTTTGTTGGAGCTTTTAGGAAGGGAGATGTTTTGCGCGGCGAAAAAAATTGCGTGAGATAGTCGTGTCCGGAACATCGTGACGTTTGGTTTTCAGATTAATTGAACAAAGCGTGAGCGCAAAAACACAGGCTATCGGCATCCTTGTCCTGTCTAAAAATCTGTACGTTCTTTGGCTCATTTCCCCTAAAGGGTATCATGTATGTGAAGATTCAAAAACCGGTATCCTGTTCAGATGTTTTTATGTTTTTTTTTTTAGGCGTGGGTGTATAGACTTCGTCTGAGCACAGACGGTCCCATATTGAGAGCGTACACCGTATAAAGCGTCTGGTGTATGAAAATTAAAAAACGGTATGTTTTTGGAATCGATCGATTTACATGGGTGGCTCATTTTCGAACCGTCTGGCGGTATTCTACTCGCGTCACTTTTGGGTGGTTTTTTGTTGTGTTTGCGCGGAACAGAATCTGGAATATAAGAACCAGAAAACGGCAGATTGTTGGGATTGGCACGGTGCCGTTTGGAAAACCTCGCAAACATGCCAAATTTTGAACGCGCGGTTTCGCGTGGTGACAGGTGCCGTTAAAAATCGCCCATAATAATATGGACGAATGCACCCGATCAACGAAAACAAAGGATGAACGAAGAAGTCACCCATCGGAACACCGAAAAAAAAGGACGAAATCACGATCGAGTCAAAGCCCGTGTTGCAAGCACCGTCAGAGCGTGTTTTCAATACGCCGGAGACGCACGGCCAAGTAACAACCCCTCGTGTTAATCAATACATCACGCGTTTGCGTCACGGGTGGCTCATTTTCCCTATAATAATATTCGCGTCACGGTGGGCCCATTCTCATCGAACAGTATCCGGTTTGTGAACATTACATGGCGGCATGGGTGCAAAAAAAGGTAACCGAGCGACGCACGGCCTCGAAGCGCCGCAGGGAGGGAGCGGAATGCTGGTGCCCACATTTTAACTGGGTAAGTAATTCATAATTCTTACGAAGCAATAATGTTTCGTTCTGGCCTAGTACTAGCTTTGCTTTTAGATGTTCGGGAGCCCCTCCTCCAGAGATCACTAGAAAATCATTCGCAAAACCGAGGGTCAAAAAAAGTCGAGAACAACCAGCGAGAGAAACCCTTAGAAAGCAACAGGCACGCACAATATTTACTACGAACGCACACAGAGTCTTTGTGGGGGGGAAGTCGAATCTTCGGGTTTCGCGCGGCTTGCTTAGAGCAAGGCAGCGATCGCGCGGGACCCTTCCTTCGGAACCCCGGAGCGAAGCAAAAGAATCCTGGTAAGATTTCGCCGAGGCCGCCATCTGCAGGCGCACTTCGTCGTCACCGACGTAGTAAGGTCGCAGCACGGTGGACACCCTAACGCAAGAGATTCGTTGAGATTGACGCGGTTAGGGATTCCGCCCAATAGGCGCTTTCCCCCGCAAGGCAGTGACAGCGGGCCAAAACCACTGACGTTTCATCCCCCGGCGAGGGCTAAAACAACCTGTTAAGCCGATTGCTGCACCCTACGGACCCTCGGTCGACACCAACTGCAACAGCCGCACCGTGTGACGGCGCGAATTCTTCGACGGGGAGTGACTTGGTTCTGCGGGTTTGGCTGCGACTGGAGAGCTCCATGCCTCCAGGCGGTCGTTGTTTTGTTTGCGCAGTCTGCGCGGGGGGGGTGGCCGATTCTCGGACAAACCGGACCCAAACAGACAGACAGAACGAAACCCAAAAAAAAAAAGCAGCTAGATTAGATTTTATAGCATTTATAGCCGGGGTCGGTGTGTGTAGTGCGCATAGTCTTTTGCGGCAGGTCTGGCCGTTTTGCGGCAGGCCTGGCCGTTTTACGGCAGGCCTGACCGTTCTGCGGCAGGTCCAACTGTTTTACGGCAAGCCCAACTATTTTGCGGCAGGCCTGGGCGTTTTGCGGCAGGTCCGACCGTTTTACGGCAGGCCTGATCGTTTCACGGCAGGTCTGACCGTTTTACGGCAGGTCTGACCGCTTTGCGGCAGGCCTGACCGTTTTACGGCAGGTCCAACCATTTTACGGCAGGCCTGACCGTTTTACGGCAGGTCCAACCGTTTTGCGGCAGGTCTGACCGTTTTACGGCGGGCCCAACCATTTTACGGCAGATCTGACCGTTTTACGGCAGATCTGGCCGTTTTGCGGCAGCTCTGACCGTTTTGCGGCAGGTCCGGCCGTTTTACGGCAGGTCTGGCCGTTTTACGGCAGGTCTGGCCGTTTTACGGCAGGTCTGACCGTTTTGCGGCAGGTCTGGCCGCTTTACGGCAGGTCTGACCGTTTTACGGCAGGTCTGACCGTTTTACGGCAGGTCTGGCCGTTTTACGGCAGGTCTGGCCGTTTTGCGGCAGGTGTGATCGTTTTGCGGCAGGTCTGACCGTTTTACGGCAGGTCTGGCCGTTTTACGGCAACTCTGACCGTTTTACGGCAACTCTGGTCGTTTTACGGTTGGTGTTGTTTGGTTGTTGGTTGTTTTTCGTCGCTTGTTTTTTGTCGCCTGTTGTTTCGTGGCCTGTTTGCGCCCGTGTCGGTGCTTGTTGTGCGACTACGTCGTTTGGTTCTGTTGGGGATGCGCTGCCCGCCCCCGGCTGCCCGGCTTCGCCGGGCAGCCGGGGGCGGGCCGCGTTGTTGGTGGTTGGGTGTTGGCTGTGGGTTTGGGGTTTTGGGTTGTTGGGTGATGGCTGGTCGTTGTTGGTTGGTGGGCGGTGGTTCTTGGTGCCGGTGGTGTTGTTGGTGGTGTTGTTGGTGGTGTTGTTGGTGGTGTTGTTGTTGGTGTTGTTTGGTTGTTGGTTGTTTTTCGTCGCTCGTTTTTTGTCGCCTGTTGTTTCGTGGCCTGTTTGCGCCCGTGTCGGTGCTTGTTTTGCGACTACGTCGTTTGGTTCTGTTGGGGTTGCGCTGCCCGCCCCCGGCTGCCCGGCTTCGCCGGGCAGCCGGGGGCGGGCCGCGTTGTTGGTGGTTGGGTGTTGGCTGTGGGTTTGGGGTTTTGGGTTGTTGGGTGATGGCCGGTCGTTGTTGGTTGGTGGGTGATGGTTCTTGGTGCCGGTGGTGTTGTTCTTGGTGTTGTTTGGTTGTTGGTTGTTTTTCGTCGCTTGTTTTTTGTCGCCCGTTGTTTCGTCGCCTGTTTGCGCCCGTGTCGGTGCTTGTTTTGCGACTACGTCGTTTGGTTCTGTTGGGGATGCGCTGCCCGCCCCCGGCTGCCCGGCTTCGCCGGGCAGCCGGGGGCGGGCCGCGTTGTTGGTGGTTGGGTGTTGGCTGTGGGTTTGGGGTTTTGGGTTGTTGGGTGGTGGCCGGTCGTTGTTGGTTGGTGGGTGATGGTTGTCGGTGCCGGTGGTAAAGTTGGTGCACCGATGCTCCGATAAGTATGAGCGTATGAAATTCTTAAGCCTCCGGAAGGCGGGACACGGCTCGTTGTAGTAACGAACACCGTCGTCCTGAGGCGCGTTTCCGAGTTTTGTCGGAAGATGCCGGTTGAAAAGCCGGCGTCAGCACCGTTGTATATGTGAATCAGCAATAACATACGTGTTTTATAGTCTTGTTGCGAAAAACAACCGAACAAGAGCCTTTTGGGGAAAAACCGGGGAACAAGATGGGGTTTGGCCGTGGAAGGTGACTTGCGACCGTGTGGTGCGCAATACAATGAGGACTGTCTCCCAGTATGCACCGGTACGCGCGGGGCGAATGCAAAGCTCGACGAGTGTATCGGGGTACAAAATCGGAGAATGCCGGCTGCAGACCAAGCCGAAGCGGAGAAGGAGGAAAAAAGGCGAGCGCGCGCGCGAGTTCAAACAGTGCACCGGGCGCGCGATCGAATATCTAGAGGGGGCGGGCCGCCGGCGGTGGCGGCAGATCATGAAGTACGTAGAGGCGGTAGACAGGCGCCGGCTGGACACCCTCCAGGTACGGGGGCGGCCAGCTGTGTACCTCATGTTCGGAAAATCAGGAAACCTATACTGTGGCAGCGCAAAATGCGCCTTCGCGCGGCGCGAGCAGCACTATGCAGAAATTCAGAAACCCATGTCCCAGGTACGGGCGCAGCAAGACCTGTATGCGGCCCTAAAAAGGGAAACGGAGGTGTTCTTTCTCATAGTGCGCGTGCTAGAAACCGAGCAGCAGGCGCGGGAAGTTGAGAGGTACCTCATTGGCCTGTTCCAGCCGAGCTTGAACAGATGTAGCCGAAATGTGAGTGACCTCCCCGCGGGCGCAGCGACAGATTTTCCCAAAAAGAGCAAGCGACGGCCGAGAAAGAGGCCACCCCCGCGAAAACAGCGAGCGAGCGAGCGAGCGAAAGAACTTGGGGAAGTTCGAACCGCCAGCATTCTGTCGAAACAGAATGCAGAGGCGCTGGCGAGAAGCGCCGAGACCAAATCCAGCAACTACCACGCCTTATATTGGCAACAGGCCAAGAAAGTGCGCGGGCCCGTGCTAATATACGCACCGTACCACTACATCTTGCTGCTGAAGTGGCTAGAGAGGTGGGGCACCCAGATCGATGTTGACGCTCTGCACGCACACAAAACTCAGACGTTCACCGAGTATTGTGTGTTGAGCCAGGTAAACAGCGTCGTCACACGATCGAAGTGCGCCACAGTCCGCAGCAAAGTCAGGATGTTGATGGACAAGCAGGGCCTACCGAGCTCACGAAGGATACGGGTGTATTACCGTTTCCAGTCGGAGAGGGAGGCCCTGATGCGGTGTGCAAAAAGCGCGCTGGCGAAGTCCAAACCCAAAATCAGGTCGTTCCTCAGGAACAGTATCCAATTTTGCCCCTTGAAGATGGCTCCGCGGATGAGGTGCTTATGCCTGCAGTCGGTGCAGGTTGCCCAAAACATGAGCGTTTTGGGCAGACCTCAAACGGAACCAGATTTTAGCAAATGGACACACCTGACGGGGGTAGGAAGTCGCCCTCTCCCGCCCGTATGCGGAAGATTCGCGCGGAAACAGGCGAAATCGATGCTGTTTGCGGCAAAACGAAACCGCGTGGTCAGACTGGACGAGGGATACCTCCGCGAGCGCCAGATGTCCGAAGTCCACAAGTGCTATCGAGTGGAAATGGACATCCTCGCGTCCATGCAAACCACCCCAGGCATCTGCTGCTACGATGACAAGGATGCGGACTGTATGTTCCGCATGCCTGCCAGCGACTATGAAGCAGTATTGACGCAGGGGGTGCGTGAGGAGCGTGACTGGACGTGGGTCCAGACACCGCGCGAGGAAATCATCCAGTCGATCAATGACACCATGCAGCAGGAGGCGGTAAAAGTGGGCAAAATCAAATCATTGCCCTACTACTACTGCACGGTCAAAGGAAAGTGCTTCACGCGAGGCGCCTCTGGGCCGCGATTTGCGCGGACATGCGCGAGGAACTACCCCCATTCGCATTTTCGAAAAGTGATATCGTACAAGAAGTGCATATCCGGGCGGAGCAAGGCCACCTGCCGTTGGGTGGGTGAAAAAGTGATGGAAAGCGTTTCCGAACTCGACCATAACGAAATCCTTGACCTTGCCCGGGCAAAAGACGTGTTCGTGGGAAAGTGCCGACAACTTGGCGCCGCAGATGACGAACACGATTGCACTTGTACGTCATGCGGATCGGCGAAACCCCCCGCCTGTGCCGGCATCTATGACGCGGTCAGTTTCTTTGAAAATGTACCAGTGTCAGCCTTGCAGGAGGGCTGTGGTGAGCTGCATCGCATATTCTCCGGAAAGACATACCGCCGCGGCGGAAAAACGTATCAGTTCCGAGACCTAACAAGTTTTGTCGTGACCTTCGTGAAGACCTTCCGGCACATCGGTATCGGGCGCGATGGGGTAGTCCGCGTTGATGATGAACGCGGGGTGCCCATCGGAGGGCCCATATCGAAACTCAGTGCCTCGATTGTGTTGTGTATCAAAGAGGGGAAACTGAGCCTCGGTCTATTAAGTTTTCTGCGTCGTTACGTGGACGATATTTTGGTATGCAGTAGGCAGTTATGCCAGCGTTGCATACTTAACGTGATTTCTGAAGTGTACAGTCCGATTAGTTTTGAAGAAGAGAGGTTTATGGGCGGCGCGGGCGGAAACGCGCCCATTAGGTGGCTGGATTGCAATGTAATGTTGAACAGTGGTGGGATATGGGCGCTGTGCAATGCGCAAAAAACTACTCACCCCCCGGAAAACAACGAGCGCGATTCCCAGTATCACCGCGCAGTGATGGTGGCGCGCGTTCACAGAATTATCTGCACCAACACCGAAACAACCACATGCATCTCCCAACTTCTAGCAGAATTGCAGCTCTGGGCCGCGAAAAATCACCGACTCGGTGATATTGCCAAGTACCTAGGTTGCAGGTTTTTGAGACGTTTTCAGGTAATACAGGTATTACTGTGGTCATTAAGGGCCGCGATGGGCAAAGATGCGGAGAAAGGCGGCAGCGGCGGCGGCGGACAGCAGAACCAGCAATGGAGGCCCAACAACCGCGGCACGTCCATGACGGACGAGCAATTCGACGAGTTGGCTTCGCGCGCCAAGTTCAGGGAGTGGCAAAAACGCGAAAAAGAGGAGGAGCAGCAGAAAAAACAGGAGCAACAGCTCGAAAAACTAGCCGTGGTGATGACCGCAGCATTGGGCGCGGCGCGGCAGGGACAAGACACGCAGAAGCAGAAGGACGACAAAGACGAGCCCCAGGCCGATGGGGGGGCAAAGTTCGTCACCCACGCCGAGCTCGACAAAGCTATGGCCGGAATCGAACGAAAAATGACGAGTTCCATCGAGGGCATCGAGGGGCTCATCATGGAAATGAGGAATGAGCAGCGGGAATTCATGGCCCAGCAGCGACAACAGCAGCATGCGATTCAGCCTATGGGCGCGCGCGTGGACCAGCGGCAGCGGCAGCAACGCATGATTCCGACTGTTGGCGTGTGCATGGACCGGCAGCAGCAGCAGCAGCAGTGCGTGATTCCGCGTTTGGGCGCGCACATAGACCACCAACAGCGGCAGCACGTGATTCCGCCCGTGGGTGCACATGTGGACCAACCGCAGCAGCAGCAGCAGCAACAGCAGCACGTGATTCCCCGAGTTGACATGCAGATGGGAAACCAGGACCAACAACAACACGTGGGAGAGGACCACCATGAACCGCAGCAGGAAGAGCACCAACTACCCGAGGTGCAGCAGAACCAACCAGGCGCCCAACAGCAGAACCAACCGGAGTTCTACGACATCCGTTCTGACATTGATGACGGTGAGAGTGCGGATGACGATGGACACCAGCCGGCAGTCGCGAATGCCCCCCGCATCTATGATGTGAACGTCCTCCTCGCTGGCGCAACAGCAGAAGAGCGTGCCGCGCTAGAGGGCCCCGAGATTTCGCTCCGAATGAGACTCACAAAATTCGGTAGGGAGGGCTGCGGAAAACTAGCGAAGCGCCATGGATTGAAGAGCGTCGATAGGATGAAACTGGAGCAACGGGTCAGCGCCTGTCTCCAACTATGCGCGGTACCACGTTGATTGCACTCGGCCGCCCAAGATTGGGTTTTCCCTTACATATGAGCCCTCTGACCCTGTCATGGCTTTTTATGTTGAATGGAATTAAGGTTGATGTGCAAAAAACACCGGCTTGTGGATGGCGGTGTGATGGGTGAAGGGATGGGGGGGAGTCTATAACGATACTGCGGGGAGGGAGGGTGTGTCATTACTATGTTTTCGTTTTCGTGTTGTCATTGCTTGGGACGCCCTATCGAACGCATGATCAGTATGAGTTTCTCGAACGATTCAATTTCCATTATTTTACGGTAATAATATTACATAACAACCACCATTCACGCTGTTAGCACCGATGCTCCGATAAGTATGAGCGTATGAAATTCTTAAGCCTCCGGAAGGCGGGACACGGCTCGGTGTAGTAACGAACACCGTCGTCCTGAGGCGCGTTTCCGAGTTTTGTCGGAAGATGCCGGTTGAAAAGCCGGCGTCAGCACCGTTGTATATGTGAATCAGCAATAACATACGTGTTTTATAGTCTTGTTGCGAAAAACAACCGAACAAGAGCCTTTTGGGGAAAAACCGGGGAACAAGATGGGGTTTGGCCGTGGAAGGTGACTTGCGACCGTGTGGTGCGCAATACAATGAGGACTGTCTCTCAGTTGGTGGTGTTGTTGTTGGTGTTGTTTGGTTTGGTTGTTGGTTGTTTTTCGTCGTTTGTTTCTTCGTCGCCTGTTGTTTCGTGGCCTGTTTTCCCGTGTCGGTGCTTGTTTTGGGACTTGCGTACGACGTTTTTACGTTGTTTTTGCGCCGTTTGAAGGCGCCTTGTTTTTTGTACGCCGTTGGAGGCGTGTTGAGGCTTGTTTTGGGGCAAAATGGCGATGCGTTTTTTTATCGTATCGGACGCGGGCGGCGCGCTTGTTTCCGAAAGGAAGACCTTGTTTTCGGGTTTCGTCGAGGGAGGGGTCTTGTTTTGCGGCGAGGAAGGGGCGGGCTGGTTTGTTTTACGGGGCGGATACGCCGTCGGCGCTTGTTTTGCGTTTTGCGTTGGCTTGTTTTGCTTTTTTGTGCCGGATCATGGCTTGTTTTGCGTCCTGGATGGCGGGGGGTTGCTTGTTTTACGCCGGAGATCCGGTGGGTTGGCCGTGTCGGTGCTTGTTTTTTGTTGGTCGTTTTTTGGTTGTCTGTTTTTTGACGCCTGTTGGCGTGTTTTTGACATCCGGGATTTGTTGCTTGTTTTACGACTTGCGTTGTCAGGCCGTTGTCCGTTCTACGTCATTTGATGCTTGTTTTACGTCGTTTGTGGCTTATGCCGTTTGATGCTTGTCACCCATTTCGGATACGTCCCCCGGGACGTTTTGTGCGGGATGTCCGGCCGGGGGGAAATGAAAATCGGAGTTTCAATGTTTTTCTTCGGAGAAATGGGCGGGTCTTCCGCAAGTTGGGGTTCCCCTGGTGTGTAACACGGTTTTTCGATGTTTCCCCACCTTGCGAACCGGTTCTGGGGTGAATGGGAAATTAATTTGGTGTTGCGGCGCGAAAAAAAATTGTGCGCAGGATGAATTACACCCCCGCGCGGTTGCGTTTTCGGGGGCCCCGCGTTCGGCCGCCGGCACAACGCCGCCAATGTGGTCGACCGGGGGTCTCGGGCCATCGATTCCATTGTTTTCGCAGAACTAGGGGGTGGCTCGCGCCGAAAACTTAAAGATGCCAATCCGAACAGGGCCGGATTTGAAACGGGCCGGGCTTTAGCCTTTCTAGCGCAAATGAAAATATGGCAGGTTTCGAACGAAAAAATCGGCAGTCCGAAAAAATGGCAGGTTCGCGCGAAAAACCGAAAAAAAAAGAAAAAACCGAAAAAAATGAAAAAAGGGAAAAAAAACCGAAAAAACCGAAATTGGTACAAAAGTGGTACAATGTACCAGTTTTGTACCAGTTTTTTTTTTTTTGTGTCTTGTACCAGTTTTGTACCAGTTTTGGGGGACGGTTCCCTGTATACAAGGAAAACGCACTATAAATTTGGGGGCGGGGCAAAACTGGTACAAAACTGGTACAAACTGGTACAAGACAAAAAAAAAAAAAAAACTGGTACAAAACTGGTACATTGTACCACTTTTGTACCAATTTCGGTTTTTTCGGTTTTTTTCAGTTTTTTCGCTTTTTTTCGGTTTTTTCGGTTTTCTGCTCGCGAACTCGGAGCGCTGCTCGGAGGGTTGCTCGGGGTTTCGCCATATCGCGGCTCGCAATGCGCCACGGTTTTTTTGCATAAGTCATTGACTTTGCGTGAGTTGCGAGTTGCGCGGGTTGTGGGAACCCAAGCGAGGGGAAAATCGACATCAGCAGCACCTACCGACGGCGACGACCGGACGCACGATTCGTTGCGGGACGTGTGGGGGAGGGGTCTGCGTCCAAAAATTATATAAATTCCAAGTAAAATACATTTTTCAACTAAATATTTTTTTATAAAATTCAATATTATATTTAAATATTTATTCAATATTTTTTTTATATTTTTTTGGGGTGGCATTATTTTGTGTTTGCGAAGCAAATGTTGCCCCCGTGTGCACGTTTTGCGGCGGAACAGTTCGCGTCGCGGGGACCGGAAAGCGCCCTAGGTTCTTCGATGGAGTGGGCAAAAAATGGGGTGTCGTGTCACAGAAAATCAAAATCGAATGAAAAACGCGGGATTTTGGACGTATCCGAAAAACTGTCAATGACAGTTTTTCGTGCGTTGTTTAGGCGCGTTTTCTCTTGTTTTACGATCTATTAAAGTGTGGTTTTAGTTAGTATTATAATGGAGATTGAAAAATATTTGTTAAATATTTTTTTCCAAATTTATTATTTTTTTCTCAGTTAAAATGTGCTTACGAGCCGTTACGCGGATTGGAGAAAAGGCTCGAAGAATGCCACCTCGAAGCGGGGGACGAGAAGGGCGCCGTACAGAATTGTTTCTTTTTCCCGACCAAACCCGGGCTATCGCGGAAGCCCCACCCCTATTCCCGCGAATTTTGTATGAAGCGGCGCCGCTCATAAGAGCGTTTTCTCTTGCTGTTTCCAATTATTTTCCGCGCTCTTCTAATTGAAAATGATCACCCAAATACCCGTAAGCACATTTTAACTGAGCAAAAAAATATTAAATGTTCAAAAAAATATTTAATAAATATTTTTCAATCTCCATTATACTAGACCAGAACGAAACATTATTGCTCCGTAAGAATTATGAATTATTTGCCCAGTTAAAATGGGAGCACCGAATACCCACGCGCATACAGACGGAAGAATCCCCCAGGAAGAAGCCCCTAACGGGCGCTGAGAGAATGAGGCGTCTCCGTGCCAAGCAGCAATGCCAAGAGGAAAAATTTG
>Ga0099798_10142_pt1 | contig 22724 bp, 11 predicted proteins | sample Uncmet_Sort29A_1_FD_89870 | JGI IMG/M metagenome (GOLD analysis project Ga0099798, IMG submission 89870) | Marine eukaryotic communities from CALCOFI LINE 67, Pacific Ocean - CN13ID_Sort29A_1 | ecosystem: Environmental > Aquatic > Marine > Oceanic | place: Pacific Ocean: Monterey Bay | collected...
TCGATCCCCCAGACTCCATTCGACAATCAAGAATGTCTCGTACGGGTGGGAGGGATAAGAATGATTATAGGAGGAGGGTTATTGGGTTTACGGTTGATGGAAGAGTAGTCCTCTGGCGCATCACCCTCAAAGAACAACTCGATCAAGATAGTAAGGATCCCCAAAGTTTGAGGCCGGATTTTAATAACCGCCGCCGAGCCGGTCTCACCACCCGCTTAGAAGGCCAACTCCGTGTTTACGATTCTGGTGTTACCGATGGCATGATGGGGTCGAATGCAATTAAGAATAGGTTGAGGGATGTGAAAATCTCCGTACTACAGCAACCGGTTGATAACGAAGGAACGATGTCTATCGCCATCATGGGTCTCGCCCTAAGACGGGTAAGAGGTTTCATTCTCACCCTAAATCTCTATGCATCAGAAGGTAGTGGGGGAAGTATGGAGCTTCAAAGAAGATTCTACGCCAGGCCTATAGTCCGCGATTGTCTAAGCGATGAACCCCGCCCTGAGGATTCAGTTCTGGGATCAGTAAGGTTGCAGCAGTTGTATTTTCACGGTCATGGAAGGTACTTGTTTTGTGGGTTTGGAGGTCCTTCTGCTTCATTGGCATGGGTGGATTTACAAGAGCCGATGGTTAATAGTCCGGATGACGAGGAAGGGTCCTCAGATGGGTTTCAAGACGGATGGACTTCGAGTGAAGACGAAAACTCCCCCTCAGACGATGGCGAAAAGGATAGTAGTGAGGAAGATTCAGATGATTCCGCTGAAAAACTCGCCGATCCTACTACTGCTATCTCAAAATCCACATTCGGGGTTGGCGGCTCCAGTAAAGACTCCCTAAAATCAAAAAAAGGAAAGGAAATCACCGAAAAACTTTCTCTACATGTTGCCCATAGTTTGGATATCTCCCACTTCTCCGCCTACGAAGAGGATAGTAGTTGCTATGAGGCCTTAATTAACTGCGAAGGTGACTCAAGCGATGCTAGTTCGTTTAAGACACTTTACAACCGATTGGTAACAGAGCATCACCCTTCTAAGGAGAATCCACAAGAACCGAAGGTATCATTCGAGGATTGGGTGTCATTATACTGGGCTCGTCGTATCCTCCTCCCCCATAGATTCGGCTTAGGAGGCGGGTGTTGGATAGTAAAAGAAGGTCTTAGGAGGGTTATAGTGCAGCAGATTAAGTTGCTTGAAGATAGGAAGCATGATCAATTCCAGCAGGGATTTAGTGGGTTTGCTACCCCTGGGGGGAGTCTCGAGGAAAGTCCTGAGGAATTAAGCATGCACAAACTCCGCGACATCATCCTCGCCTTACAGGGGTTTCCTCTTATAGAACTTTCGATTCCCGCTATTAGTACCATCCTCACAGAGGTTGCACGTGAGCTAATGAACCATCCCGACCTTCGTCTTCGGTCAAACAGCCCGTGGAAGCCAGATAGGAGTCCCATTTCTGGAAACGTAAGAAAGGGCAGTAAAGGCCGCTCAGAAATGATGTTCTCCCTAGAAAAGATAATCACCAGTATTGCGTTCTCAGTTATTGAAGAATGCGGCAGTTTGGGGTCTAAGGGTTATTATCGGCCGTTTTACAGTCCGAATTCTGACGCCGCTTTTTCACCGAGGCAGTTTAATACCCCTGGCTTCGAGGGGTTGATCGGAGAGGTGTATCCGGCGATGTTATCGCCAGACGGCACAGATGGATCAGGTTCTGTACGGAAAGAGTTGTTTGCTTCCCCAGGAACTGCTCCTTCTGCCTTCTCTATTCAACAGTCACAGGATGTGGAGATGACTTCTCAACGTTCTCCTGTGAATCAAATGTCCTCACCGGCTACTATAAAGAGCTCCCAAGGCTCTGCTCCCAGTGTGAGTCCGTTAGAAGCTCCCGACCAGGTTTTATACACCCAACAATTCGGCCCAACACCGTGTTGGGATCAATCTTCTTTGTCATTTACTTGGGTGAGTTGGCTAGGATCTGTGGGGTCTGAAGTAGGCCGCTTCGCGGGTAGGGAGGGTAAGATAGCGATCATGAGTCCCTCCGGCGGGCTTTCTTTATTGCGAAGCACGGAGGAAGAACACGAAGTAAACAGCTGCTGCTTAAGAATCGAAACAGGGCTAGGAATTCATCTCCCCTCCAAATCACAAAGAATAGAAAGACTTTCAGCCTTAGCCTATGCATCGGTTCGGAAGGCTAGTTCAAGTGCAGAAGGAAGTGGGGATGGATTAACTCGATCTCTTTCAGGTACTGCCTCCTCTCTAGGCGGGTCAACAGGAAGTGGGGTACCGATGGTGAGAGGAGAATTCGCGGGCAAGGTAACACTGGCGTTAGCACTTCTCTCAGAAGATGGCTCCAAATTCCACCGAGATATTCTAGAAGAAGGTGGCTATATAGATAACGTTTCTAGGCGTCAGGCGAAGCTATCACTATCGGACGAAGACGAATTACTGGGTTTGAGTAGAAGGGACTGGAATCAGTACTTGGAAAGCTACAGGGATCGAATTGTCAAGCTAAGGGGTTCAAACCAGGCCGGTGATTTGACTTTTTCCTTCCTCAAATTCTTTCACCTACCCATCAGGCCCTCTGAAGAAGAGAGGAGGGTAACAGTGAGGAGCACAAGAGCGCTTACTGCAGCCAATCTGAACCCTACTTTAATGCGCAAGCTTGAGGGATCAAAACTCCAAACTGAACTCCATTTTATAACCTCCTCCCTTTCCGATCTGTTAGTGTTTCAATGGATCCTCCGCCATAGGGCAAAACTCGGTAAGAGTACTGGATCACCTTCGAAGGGAAGCCCCGTCAAAGGACGACCGTTAACCTCTGAACTAGCCTTCGAATCCCTAACACGAGATACACTTCCCTTCCTACTTACAGTCAGCAGGTGTTTGAGTTTGCCGATGGTTGAGAGTAAGAGTATGGCAAGGTTGGCACTTGAAGGTAACTTGGCTCAGGCGGTTGACCTCAGGGTGTCTCCTCAAGGGGCCCTACTTGTAAAAGGTGGAAACCTCTCTATCGATCCCACCTTTTACTGGTCAACGGCAGACGAGCTTTGCTTGTTTTACAGCACCAAAACCACCATACCGGAAACCATACCTCTGTTAACGTATGATCTTCCTCTATTGTTGGTAATGAGTTCAGACGAGGATTTGTCTCAACGACTAGTAGGGAAGGTGGAACAATTATTGGGGGATTTGGAAGTGAGTCTAGACGTGTTAGAGACTGGATCGAAGGAACACCAAAGGAAAGAACAAGGCCTGCTACCTGGGCCGGGAATCCCCACTAAGAACCTATCCAAAATGTCCCTAATGACCGGTATTGAGGACCCTGTAAATGAGGTCATTGACCCTGAACTTTTTGCGGCTCTACATAGCCTGGAAAGAGATCTCAAATCCACCAGAACAGCACTCTCGGGGATGCGATCGCTTCCTCTCAGTGATCACCTTCCGAGTACTCTTGTTAAGTGTTGGCCCCGGGGATTTGGATGGGATCCAGTGGTGAAAGACGAGCAGAATCCAGGGGCTAATTATGATCGGGAATCTGATCTCTATCTCATCAACTCCACCTCATATGTGGAATGCAGACGGGCTCACTTTTTGATGGAGAGTTTTCAGAATAGTGATGATAATCTGTTAGCGCTTTTGAACAGCGCGAAGATGGAGGCTAACAATAGCGAAGATGCTGTGGAATTAGCTGGCGAGGAGGTGGACCGCCATTACCGCTCTCTTCTCATTTCCGTAGAGGACTCCTCTCCCCTAGACTGCCTCCCCTCCTCTCAGTTTTGGACGAATTTTGGGTTAGGATTCGGTTCAGGACGGTCACCTCAGCCTAGGTATTTGGAATTGTATCACGAACTACTGGAACCGGGATTGCCGCCGGAAACCCTCAAATCCCGCCAACGCCTAGTCTCCACCCTGATTTACGTCCTTCATTGGAGTGAGAGTCATTTCGGGTACTTCGGTCACAAACAATACTCCAGTGAGCTTATTCAATGGTGCATGACCCAAATATCGAAGGTGCATTGGCATCAAAACGTCAACGATAGTGTGGCCAAACACTTCCGTATGGCGCAAACCACCCCCCTTGGAGAGTCTCCCAATACTCTAACGCAAGGCCTAGCTGGAGATAGTGAGGAGATGGAAGAAGCCCGAGAATTCCTGCAAAAAGACTTACTGCCCGCCCCTGGATTCTCCTCCAGACCAGTAGCCAAAATCCTCCTCTCTGCTTTTGATTTCCTCATCTCCGTTTTGAAGGACTTCGAAGGAGCTCTTAACTTCCTTACGGCCTGTCTCTGGGAATTTCAAATGGATGTCGGAACCCAACAAAGCCACTCTCCACTGAATATCGCCGCCACTGCCCTCAAACGCCTCTCCCTAGTCCTCCGATCAACAGGACAAGTCAACTTTTTGGTTCAGAACTTTAACAGGCTTTCACCGCAGCTTCAGCACTTGTACGTTCAAGACTTAGCAGAGAAAAACTTACTCAAGACGTTGTATGCTTGCTCGATTGTAAACCAGGACATTGTCTTAGCGGGCAGTGAAAAAGCTAATAAGGGAAAGAGTGGAGAAAACATGCTTACTCCCACTAATATACAAAGAGTTATAGACGCGGTTTCTCCGGAGGCTGGTGGCTCAAGAAAGTCGAGAAACTTTAAAACTGGTAACACTTCTGTAGCCTCCCTAGCTGAAGACTACGCCTCAGATGACTCCCTACACAGCGCAGAATCCGGTTCAGAATTCGACGAATTCGCATCCCCTAATGCCTTCAGATCCCCCGGTAGTCTCAACTCTTCACCAGTCCTTAACCGGGAGACCGGGGCGAGTTGGAGATCAGCACAGGAAGGCCGTGGTAGTAGTATGGCGAGACAACATGAATCCATTCCCTCAGAAGATTACGCTCTCCGTGCGAAATCATACCTAGGGAGGGATGGGCAGGTTCATAGAGCAGGATCTCCTGGGTTTCTAATACCAGCCTCTTTAGGACCGGTTTCCCTAGCATGGCGTCACTACTGTAGTGTTGTTCAACGATCAAACGAATCCCTGAACAAACGCTTTAAGAGGATGCAAGAATCTGTGCAGAGGAGGATTAATGTCATTCAAACACTACCAGGAAATATCCTTCAGCATATTGTTGAACTAAGTTCTGTTGAAGTACTTGGTAAGGGTGGTGAACCAAGAGTTTTCAATTCGTTGGTATTTTCGGGGAAGAAATGGGGCATTCAACCTCTTGGAACTCGTGCCTCATGTTCATCCTCAAGCGGATCTCGTAAGAGTAAGGGCAAAGGAAAGGGAAAAGGGGGTGATAGACGGGACTCCCTTATAGACGACTTCAGTGTTGTGGATATCGAGAACCCTTGTAGTTAGGTCTCGCTTTTCTAATCGTTTTTACAACACTACCCCCTTATTGTTTCAAATCAAAACTCACCCCAGCTAACCCCGGTCATAAAATGGTGATGAAGGCTCGAAAAACCGAACACTTATATTCTGAGGAGAATGCTCGCCGCCTAGTAATCGCCTTCCTCCTAGCAAAAGGTGTTGATCTTTCTCTCCTCCTAGAACAACGAGAGGCTTTAGTGATGGTATTGGCGTCATTGGCGGAATCCGAGACTCCCGATAGTATTGAGTTTAATGATCCAAGGTTTTACGACCAAGTAGATAGTCAAGAGGATGATGAGCAAAACCGAGATTCCAACCCCCGATCACACTCCACCCACCTCAAAAACCTCTTTGAGAAGGCTCAGGAAGACAGCAGCAAGAGGGTTATAACGAGGACTCAACTCCGTCAGAAGTTATGTTTCTTGGAAGCCAAGATCGCATTATGCAGGAGTTGGTTGTATGAGCAGGAAGTGGAAGCTTCGAGCTTAGAACAGGCCTATCGTGTAGAAAAGGAGGCTATAACAGCAGCTGCTAGGCGACAAGGAAGACCAAGCGAGTTCCCCTCCGATCATCTCTCGCCCGCCCTTCAACAAATTAGGATGGCCCTTAAAGAACTCGAATCCGAGGTGGAGATCTCTTCGCCGACACTGATCAAATGGAGTGAATCTCTCTTCTCAGGGCAAGAGCACCGTCTCTTCTTCTCAAGGAATAGTTCTTGGAGAGATGGAGCCAAAGGAATCTCATTTCATCATCCAATTTACTTTGCTCCCCTGTTGAGTAGAATGGGATTAACTATACAAGCCTCTCAGTTCTGTAAAGCCTTTGGTTTCGACGAATACTCCGCTTGTATTCGACCATGTTTGGAGTTTTTGACGGAGGTGGAGGACGGCTTAAGTTTGGGATTAACCAATAATACAAAAGGTATAAGGAAGACGGTAAAGAGTTCTTCTCCGCTCGATATCATCGAAGAAAAAGGTGGAGAAGGGGCGGTGGAGGATCAGATAGCAGCGGAAACTGCAAACCACTTAGAACTCCTCTGTGACCAACTCCATCCCCTCCAGCGCGCATCCATGTTTTTGAAACCAGACCGGGTTAGTGACTTCAGTTCGAGCGCATGGGGCGGGAGTGGGATAGCAGGGCAGTTTTGGGATAGTTTAGCTGAGTTGGTTGTTAATAGTGGGAAGGAGGTCGAAGTTGCTGAATTCTTGCTCCGAAATAGCCCTTCAAGACCCGTCCCCTTCTTTATCCTCCCTAACTGGATTCTAGCCCAGAAACCGCGGGAAGATGAGCCACGTTATATCAGACTACTTGAGATCGCCCTCCGGTTAATTACTGGTAACCCAGCTGGTAGTGAGGAAGCAAACACGCGGTATTGCGTACACATACTAGCCGTCATCTCCGCAGAGATAAAACGAGAACAAGCTATCGCGGTTAAGGAGGGAACCAAACTCAATCTAAACATCACCGTCGCTCAATCCGCTGCTTTCACTGCAGCCGGAGCAGCTGGTTTAGGGGGTCTAGGCTCTAATTCACCGAACAAAACCTTCTCCCTCTTAGGAGGCGGTAAAGCAATAAGCCCAGTACAGGGAGGAAGTAAGGAGCACGCCTTCCTCAGTAGACTTCAAGAAGAAGTCTTCCCGTTCATCCAAAAACTCGTCAATGAATCCCATCCCTCTTCCAAGGCTATTGATACCACCTCTCACCGCCAAGCAGTGGTCTTTGTAAAACGGAAGTTAGGGGACTTAATGCGGACAGGTTAGGGGTGTTTTTACCATTTGAATTTGTACAAAAAATCCACATTGCCAAAGTGTAAATTACTGCGAAATGACTGTATTTGATAAGCGATGCAAGACAGACAGATTTTACTTTATCGATCTTTGAAACCTTTTGCCCTTTGACTTTTCTGATTTGACTTTGTTCTTTTGCTTCTCATACGAAATCGAAATTTGGTTCATACAATTGATTTACCCTTTTACTTTTCATGTCTTTTTCCGTCCACCACAACTCTCTAGGTACCACTTTCCAATCCAATCCCCCTTTTCTATCCCACCTTTCTACAGGCCCGATATCGAGTGCATTGAGTTAGTACGCTACGCCCACGGTTGGTAATTAGGTTGAATAAGTGTAGATTCAGTTCGTAAAATGTCAAATCAACCGAAGCCGATCAAAGCCGATGGTTTCCTGTTGTTGAGTGGATCAGGGAGGACCAACGGAGGAAAGAGGATGTTAGGTTTAAATTCCTTCATGAAACTAGCAGGAGTTGCCCAGAAGCCAGCAGCAGTAGAACCACCAGCACCAGCCGAACCGCCATTAGAATCCCCAACCCTCGAGACCGCTCCTAAAAGTCGGTACGAGGAGGACCTACCGGATCATGACCCGGAAGAGAAACCGGTCGAGAGGAAAGAGCCGGTGGAAGAGGATTGGATTCCCGACTCTGAAACCCCAAAGGTTCAGCCCGTTCCCGCTCCTGTTGAGGAAGAACCGGTTACTCTCCACCCTCATGAACAGGACCTCCCCGACTTCGAAACTCCACCAATAAAGCCGGTTGAGCAGGCTCCCGAGCCATTGGAGGAATGGATACCAGATGAGGAACCAAAAAAAGAGGTTGAGGGTGTTAAGGCTGATGACGCTAACGAAAGTGATTCCGACTCCGACAGCTCTTCATCATCAAGTAGCTCATCAAGTTCATCCGAAGATAAGAAGGACGAGGCCGAGACTGTCCAATCTGCTCAGGGATTCGGATTCAACGTTAAGAATCCAACCGGAGAAAGACCTAAGAGGATGGGTAGGATGAACTTCGGTCAATCCCTTAAACATGATAGTAAGGCAATAGGAGAGTCCAAGAAGCTTATGGCGGAGCAGAAAATGAGAGCCAACAATGGTTATCTCAATAGCGAGGATCCAGCTCTTAGGGCTAGTATGACCGTCTCCGGCCATTCCCACATCGACCCCTCAAGTGGAAAACAAGTGTTTCTCTTCGGTAACTATGATAGCTACTACGCACAGGGTTACCGAAGTAAGGATACTAGGATTGAGGCTCTTAAGTTCTGGTATCATGGGGAACACAACTTCGATAAAACGGATGATCCAGATGTATTAGAGGGATTGATGGAGAAACCTTTTTCTGAGACGAAGTTGCTCGATATAGGATGCAATAGTGGGAATGTTACCTCCGAAATCGCCCGCTCCGCAGAACCTTCCGGACACGTTCTCGGTATAGATATCGACTCTTCTCTTATTAGTAAGGCTTGGTCAAGGCACCAAAAACAAGAAAACTGCTACTTTGAGAACGTGAACATTATGGATTGCGCTATCTCCTCCAACTCCACCAACAGCGATGGAAAGGGTATGAGGATACTCAACGATTGGATCCACCGACTAACCGTTCCTCGACCCGGACCGGAGGTGGAGATGGATCCGGATGTGCCCACAGAATGTAGTGCTAAGGGGCAATTCAACCTCGTTTTCGCCCTCTCCGTCTCAAAATGGATCCACTACCAGTACGGAGATCGGGGTTTGAAGCAGTTCTTTGAAACTATATGGCATCTCCTGACTGATGATGGGTATCTCGTTCTTGAGCCACAACCATGGAAAAGCTACAAAAAGAAGAGACATTTATCAAAAGAAATCGACGAAATGTGCTCCGCCATTAAACTCCACCCGGGAGGTTTCAAGGCTTGGTTGGAAGGAACGGATACGCTCTATAAAAAGACACAAGAGACTACCGCTGCTACTGATGAATCCCCTGCTCCTGTTGAATCCGAAGGTGACCCTCCTCTCAAAAAGCAGAAGCTAGAGAATGGGGAAGAAAAACCTACTGAAACTAACCCTGCTGAGCAGCTCGAGGAGGACGACCTTTACTCCGCCCACGGCGGTTTCACAATGGTGAAGATGATTCCAGCTCAGGAGTTATATGGGTTTGATCGGGACGTTTTCATCTACCGCAAAAAACCGAAACCAAAGGGCGAATAGCAACCAACAAAGGGCGAATAGCCACGTGTGAAGAAACTACCACCAAGTGGTAAACGATCCATCTATAATTCCAAGAAAAACTCTACTGCTACTACCGACGCTAGTCCAAAGTGTTCCTTTGAGAGTCAGAGTTTGAGAGTGAGCGAATCCAAACCTATAATAGTTGTATCCAGTCGCGATTTCATTCAAATCCCCTTTCATATTCTCCCAAAACTAGGCTACGCTCACGAGCAACACTGAGCTTCTTTTTTTGTATTTACTGAGCGTTTTGTAACACTAAATAGCTGTGTAGATTAGGTTCTTTTCACTGTAACTTTTGTTTTCCAATTACTATACAAAGCAAGAATGACTGACACCAGCGAGGAATTCCTTGAAGCCTTCTCCCTCTTCGATCGCGACGGTTCCGGTACTATCACCGCCATTGAGTTGCAGGTTATCATGAAGAGTCTAGGGCGAAATCCAACCTCGGAGGAGATTAGTCGGATGATCGAAGACGTAGATTCCGATGGGAGTGGGGAGATCGACTTGCCAGAGTTTTTCGAATTGATGACCCGTTCCCTCGAGACTAGTGACTCGATTGAAGAGATACGAGAGGCGTTTCTGGTAAGTCGAATGTTGAGGATGTGTTGTGGACCTCTTAAGATCCAGAGGGATTTTTCCAAAATTCAAGTTCACCGCTCACAGTTAACACCTCCCCCATGTTGGGGCGCAGGTGAGTACAAGCGTGACCTCTAGTTACCGAAAACAGGAGAGATAGCGCGCGGGGAGATCCATCATGGCGCGGTCTTAACCACCCCCCCAGGTGTTGACCGAAAACGGACTAAGGTGTGGAGTTTCGTCCGATTACACCCCAGGTCTTCGATCGAGATGGGTCAGGAAGTGTAACCCAAGAGGAGCTCAGGGCCGTTATGGGTAAGTCTAGTGGTCGCTGCGCGTCACGCCTTTCGTGTGACCGAAAACCTCCTCCCCTGTTAACACCCCAGGTGGAGCTGGAGTCAGAGACGACGGCCCGATGTGCCCCCAGGACGGATCCGGGACTGGAACCCCGAGGTTACGAATAGGAAGTACAGTGCTTCAGGAGAGGGATGGTGGTTAAGACCCTTCGACCCTTCCAGGTACCCTCGGTGAAGAGGTTTCAGACGAACAAGTAGAAGCGATGATCAAAATCGCTGATTTCGATGGAGATGGAGAGTTAAGTTTTGAGGACTTATTGATGTTTATGAGACAACACGAGTTACTCTAACCTAGCCAAAAGCCAAAAATTGATGTGTGTTTCTATGTTCTCTCGTCATGCGCCCGCGTTTCAGCTCCGTCAAGAATCAGATTCATCATCCGTTCAAGTCAGTACAGTCTTCCGTCTCCTAGTAACACCCACCGTATCCCAATTCAAAGTCAACCTCGTATCATCACGCTATCAACGTGACCAATCCATTCTGTTTGCTCTGCGAAATCCCCAGAGAACGTCTTTAAGGATCCCTCAAGTCCAACAACTCTTCTAATAACTATGCAATTAAGATAGACCTTGCTCTGTCAAAGGACTGCTTTTTAGACCAGATTGTAGTCTAACAACAAAGAATTTGACGTCTGGATGAATAGACAAGATGGCAGATTATTGAGCTTGGGGATGGGTATTTGGGACATTTACCCCTAGTTTCTGGGATTTTGGATACACTTTCACGGAATTCCGTGAAAGGGATGGGTATTTGGACCTTTTCACGACCAAGTTCGTCAAAAATAGGCATCACTTTCACGGTTCCGTGAAAATGACCTCCAAATCGCAGAAACTAGGGGTAAATGGCTCAAATACCCATCCCACCCCTCCAAAATCACTCATTCCAACAAAATACTTAAAATGTGTCTCGCGCTTACGTGTTAACCACTGAGGTGCTGCGGAGGTTAATCGAATCGCTTTGGACACCTTACTTAATTCGCCAAAAACAGTTACTTCATGATGTCACTCCATACCGAGGAATTACGTCGTAACTAGGTGTAAAACACCCTTGAATTCTATCCTTCTTGGGGCGGATCGCAGACTCCAAATGGTCGGATATCAGGGTTATGTTCGGGAAATGTGGTGCTCAAAAACCAGAGTTTTCGTTTTTCACGAAAGGGGCGGATCGCGAAGCCTTTGAACGACCGGAATCATCTTCGCGATGTGCCCCTTTCGTGAACGAACACGAAAATGCATCAAAAATCGTTGAAACTAGGGGTAAATGGGTTCGCGATCCGCCCCCAAAAAGCACCGAAACTAGGGGTAAATCGGTAATTTATGTTGATCCAAAAATCAGGTCTCCACGCTATTAGCGTTAAGCGAACAGGTGTATGTGTTTTGTCTTAGTGATCTGTGCGGTAATGTACAAGACGTATAAATAACACCGTGACGGCATCGCGGGGTAAGTAATAACGTCATGGGGAACCGCATTCAGGAGTAATTCGAACTACTAAATCTTCTCTGATTGAAGGTAGAAACATTGACAAAAGTGTTGGATACCTTGAAAGGGGCCCGATTTGAGCCAATTTCAACGAAGATTTACCCCTAGTTTCGAAGGTTATGCGCTCTCTAAAAGTGCCTCCAAATGCCGCGCGGCACTTCGGTACCCGATTTGACCGATTTTCAGTCATCTTTCATCGACCAGGTACGTCCAAAACGTCGGCGTCAAATCGCGTCCCAAATGACGCGCGTCACGAAATGGCTTGTTTTTAGACTCAATTTGAAACGAAATTGGCCGTGATTTGTAACTGATTTGGTGCTCAAATCGGACCCATCATCAAAATGGCTGCCCTTCTTCGCTCACGAGTAAACGCGGAACCCTGGGCTCAGAGTCATGGTTTCAACACATTTTTCTTGCTCCATGAAATCTAATCCCGTCTTCCTCGACAAATCGTGTCTAAAGAATTATTTTATTGCTCTCATTAAGAAATTGAATCATTTTATTGCTCTAAGAATCAACCCGACCGTATCTCCGGCTAAGAGTGAAGAGAATTGAGTCTCATGAGAGTGAGAATTGACATCTGACCAATCAACTAATAGCGGTTGCTAAACAGTGACACCAGTTGAATCATTCCCCTTTATTATTCCAACGTAGGAACGAAGTGATTTTTTTGTGCTCTTGAAATTGAAGTGAAACTAGCCCTATAAGATGGATCCCGCCATGGGAGAATACGCTGAGGAGGAGGAGAATGAAGAAGAGGCCCGCGAAGCGCAACTCGCTAGATTAGTACCGCTATTACTAACTGCTTCCGCCTCCGATGACACAGACACTGTTCTTTCCCTTTTAAATGAGGATGCTGATCCAATGAGTGAGGATTGGAGACAGTAGGATTTTTGGCTTTTTTTCGGAAATCCATTTTCTAGTCCTAAGTCACCCTGTTTACCCCTAGAAAATGCGTCTTTTCTACCCCTAAATCCTCTTTCTCTCTCTCCCCCCTAGGTGGTCCCCACTCATTTGGGCTTCATGTCACGGTAACGAAACACTTGTTAGGAAGCTACTAGATGAGGAGTGCCATTTAGTCTACCTCAGTGGGAGTGATGGGAAAAAACTCCGAAAACACTCCCCATTACACTGGGCCAGTTTTAAGGGACACTTGAGAATAGTGTGGTTGTTGTTGAAACATCTTCTCAACCCAAATGACACCGACGTCCTCGGTAATACGTGCTTGCATCAGGCTGCTGCGGGAGGCTCGTAAGTCTTTCCTTTACATCACTTTCTAATGTAAAATACACCACTTTTTGATGTACTTTACACCAAAACCCATGTATCCAATCTCTCTCCTCTAGATACGACGTCGTCGCCTGCCTCCTTTCAGAAGGGGCTGATCTCTTCCTCCGAAACGCCCGAGGACACACCCCGTTCAACCTTTGTACGGTGGTTGAGACCCAACGTCTCCTCAAGAAAACCCAAGAATCCTCCAAATGCTTTGTGACGGGTAAGCAGTTTGCGGGTGCTGGATCGAAGCGGTATCTCTGTGGTTGGACCCACAATGTCACTAGCGAGGCCGGTATCGTTAAGTCATGGACGTGGGCGGACGAGAATGAGACCGAAAAAGAGAAGCCACTATCGTTGTCAAAGCCGGCCAAAGAAGAAGTCACCGCCTCAGAAGAAAAGCTTCAAGCGGCTATTGATGGTGGAGAGCTTGCACCGGTTCTTGAGGCAATTAAGGTCGCCGACGATAACTCCAAACCAGTAGATGCTAAGCTATACAAAGCGGCGATCTCGCTACGGGATCAGTTGGAGTCCGCGAATTCGCTCACCGACGCTATGAACAACCAGGACATCATAATGCCCGATGTGGAGAAGATCGTATTTTTCGCCCTTTTACCGCCCGTATTTATCCCTAAACAGGGCTAGTTTCAATGCACTTCTCTTTAGGTACCAGCCGACAACCTTCAAGCCGCCGCATACCAGGTCGGAAGATGCTTAGAAACAGCGATGAGAAAAAACGCCAACCCCGACCTTATCGCCAACGGTGTTAGACTTAAGAGGAGGTTACTTTGTGAAATGACTCTCACAAGGATTCTCTTCAACTCACCGAAGTTTACCGTCGGCTACATCAAATACATCAACGAAGTCCTCGACTCAGTGTTGGCGGAGGGGGGGAACAAGCATCTTCTTGCGGAGGGGGAAGCTTACAGGAACAAAATCTCTTCGCAACGCCAAATCCTCGTTAAGCACGAACTCGTGGAAGAACTCTGCAAGCTCTCCTCCATCACCGAAGCGGTAAGTTGAAGCTTTTTCACAACTTTCAAAATCACGGTACTACTCTTTACCATTTAGGTTTGGGGTTCCCCATATACCGCCCGTTAACCGAATACGTGTTTTTTCGCTCGCGTCTCGCGTGGTCCCCTAATCCCAGTTTTTTCATGCACAAAACTCGATTTCCGGACTACGTTTACTAGCAGGGAACGCTGGCAAATTTGCTTTTTTTCAATTTTTTTCGGGTTATTTGGGGCCAAAATCGCGAGAGACTAACCAAAAAACCTCCACTTAAGAGTGATTTTTGTGTCATTTTGGAGCTAAAAAGGTGCTTTTTAAACGTTTTCAAATCACGGTACTGATACGATACGAAGATTTTTGTAGTCGTCAGAAACTGCCCGTTAAACCAATACGTGTTTTTTCGCTCGCGTCTCGCGTGGTCCCCTAATCCCAGTTTTTTCATGCAAAAAACTCGATTTCCGGACTACGTTTACTAGCAGGGAACGCTGGCAAATTTGCTTTTTTTCAATTTTTTTCGGGTTATTTGGGGCCAAAATCGCGAGAGACTAACCAAAAAACCTCCACTTAAGAGTGATTTTTGTGTCATTTTGGAGCTAAAAAGGTGCTTTTTAGACGTTTTCAAATCACGGTACTGATACGATACGAAGATTTTTGTAGTCGTCAGAAACTGCCCGTTAAACCAATACGTGTTTTTTCGCTCGCGTCTCGCGTGGTCCCCTAATCCCAGTTTTTTCATGCAAAAAACTCGATTTCCGGACTACGTTTACTAGCAGGGAACGCTGGCAAATTTGCTTTTTTTCAATTTTTTTCGGAATATTTTGGGCCAAAATCGCGAGAGACTAACGAAAAAGCCTTCACTTAAGAGTGATTTTTGTGTCATTTTGGAGCTAAAAAGGTACTTTTTATACGTTTTCAAATCACGGTACTGATACGATACAACGGTTTTTTGTAAGAGTAGATACCGCCTGTTAATCTCCCAGTTCCCTGATGATCCCCGTTATCCGAGTTGGGTTGGTGACGCGGAGGTGGAGGAGTTTCAGGCCTTCCATGAAGGATATGTCGAAGCCATCGAACAAGCTAGAGCCGATAAAGCAGATAAGGAGGCTGGTAAGAGGCGTTTTTCACAGAAATCCATTGTTTCGCCCCTAAAACCCTCTTTTTATACTGATTTCCCGACTACAATATCTCTCTTCCCTTCCAGTTGAAAAATCCGAGAAGCAGATCACCATCCTCGAAGAACTCCTTGTGGAGAAAAAAGTCCTCCTCGAAGAGCAGGCTTTGAGAAAAAAGAAAGGGAAGAAGGGGAAGAAATAAGGCCTAGGATCGCCCTTTTGAACTACTTGTTACACGTTTTTAACCAGAGAATTTGAAGTTTTTCTTTAACTGACTGCTTGAGAATGAAATTAAATCCTTTGTAGCACTACTCTCTATTAGACTGTGAGGGTAGTTTATACTATATTCGCAATCGGACTACACGTTTTTAACCAGAGAATTTTTCGAACTAGTGCCCATCTTGGGCTGATAGCTCGATATGAGGAGGCGTCATATCGGAGTTCAGAGTGTTTAGACATAGAAAAGAGACCCGTATTAACCACTACCTCTGTTCCCCATCGTCGTACTAGTTGAGCTTGAGTTGCTGAGAGCTTGAGAGGAAAATCGCTAAATCACCCTTTTCAGTCCAGAATCCCGTCTACGTCCCACTCGCTAAATACCTTTCTTCAAAACTGCCCCGTCTTTTCGTCGCACTCATTGAGTCACAAACACCACTGAAATCCTTCCCCTTTTCCAATCCAATCTGTGCAGGTAGCAATTTTTTTGCTTCCAAGAGACTTTGTAGACACTAGTCGTCTCTGACTAGACAGTCTCGGTTTCCAACCACAATCTAAAACACTTAAACACTTAACTAGTTTTAACTAGAACTTCGAGACATCATGTCCGAGAAACCTCAATCCAAGGGAAAGGGTAAGGGAGGCCAGAATAAGCCGCAGAAGGCCGAAGGACAGGCCCCCGCTAAGCAAAACAACTCTTCTAAGGGGCAGGCTAAGGGTAACAACGATGGTGGGGACAAACCCTCCAAGGGTAAGGGAAAAAACAACAAACAGCCGGGATCTGCTGCTGAAGCTGCTCCTAAGAATTCCAAGGGCGACGGGAAGAGTAAGTCTTAGTTTGAACCTTATACCCCTACTTTGTGTGTGATTATTGTGTGATTAATCTCCCTTAGATAACCAAAAGCAGAACAAAGGCCAAAACGACGGTGAAAAGCCTTCCAAGGGCAAGGGTAAGGGAAATCAGAAGCAGGAGGCTAACGGTAATCAGAAGGGTAACACCGAGAAGAACTCTTCCAAGGGTAAAGGTAAGAACAACCGTGGCTCTGCTGCCGAATCCAACCAGAAAAACTCCCAAACCGAAAAGCAGTCCGGTGGAGGTAAAAACAAAGGACAAGGCAAGGGAAGGAACCAGAGTCAGAAGAATGATAAGTCGGATAATCAGAAGCAGAACAACAACAAATCCGGCAACAACACCCAGAGATCCCAGGACTCCCAAGGATCTAACAATTCGAAGGGTAAGGGAAAGGGAAGGAACTCTCGTCGTAATCGCGGATCCGCTGCTCGCGCCAGCGCTAAATCCCAGCAATCTCAGCAATCCGGTTCCGCCCGCGGAAGTGGACGTTCCTCTAACAGATCTAGGAGGTCTAATAGGAATAACGATAGGACTGAGGTCATTTCTGTTGTCGAAGACCCGGCCCAACTGAGCGAGGATCACAAAGCAGCATTTCAAGGTATTAAGAACCAATCCAAATACCAAATTGCCGTTCGTATGCCAGATACCATCACCGACTCCCTCTTCAAAGCCCTTTATTATATGGTTGATTTCAGGAGAATCGACAGGAGGAGGGTTTTGTTGCCCCAGAAGGAGCATTTGAGGACTACGCTTTGTGGGTTTAATATGGAGGATGGAGACCAAGCCAAGGTCAAAGCCGCATTTGAGAAAATCGACCCGTCCAAGGTAAGCCTTTTACCCCTAGTTTCTATGTGTTTTTCAACTTCAAAAATGATGTGTAATAACCCTCCCCTTAGTTGAACCTCAAACTCGATGTTGGTCATTTCTATACTTATCCTGGTCCTCATATTGTTGCTCCTTTGATTGATAAAAGTGGGAGTGCTAAGAATGCGGTTAAGGCTTGTGAAACCGCCCTACATGGCGCCGGTATTAAGCATATCCAATCCACAAACAAAGAACAAAACTTCAAAGCCGGAAAATCTACTCTTCATGTTACCATGATCAAGAGGCGTAGAGGTGGTATCACTCAACACGAACGTTGCATTGCCAAGGGGAACTGTAAGTCTCCTTTCTGATGGTGATTTTGAGGTAAAATAACTCTCGTTTTTGAGAGAAATTGACCCCAATCCCCCCTAGTTATGGAGCACGTCGTGAACAACAGCCCTGATAAGAACTATAACCTTCCCCCAGTTATGGAGCACGTCGTCAATAACTCGCCCGACAAAAACTATGATTTTGGGGCCAATAAAGCGCATACTAGTAAGATTGAGCCGATCCCCTTAATGCCCGACGTCAACAAAATGCACCACCAAACCACCATCGAACTATGCTCATACGATGTTGATCCCGATACCGGTTACTACGTTGTGTTGGCGAGCAAGAAGTGTGATGTAAGTCTCCTCCCCTCTTTTCTATGCCCTAAAATGATCCCTTTCAAAACCGCTTTATTAACGATTTCACGTACAAATCAGTGATTTTGAGTCTCTAAAGGTGCATCTTTTGTTGAAAGTGAATAACATCCCCTTAGTTCGGCTTCCAAATCTCCGACGTCAAATACTTCGAAAACTTGATGAAGGAACTCGAATACGAGACGGGGAAGCGGCTTAGACCTGAGGCGGAGATGCTCGAACGCGCCGAAAAAAGGCGAGAAGAAAGGATGAGAGCCAACGAGAATAGAGCCGCGAAGGAGAAAGACGGCAACACCGAAGGCGGAAATCGCCGCAGAAAGGGTCGTGGCAAGGGTAAGGGAAGGGGTAAGGGTCAGAAGGGAGAAGGTGGGGAAGGTGGTGGTCGTAAAGGGGGACGCTCCAGGGGTAAGGGCCGCGGAAAGGGACGCAAGGGGGGTGCTTCTAAGGCCGAGTAAATTACTTGGTAATTTGTGAATAAATGGTTTCTTCAACTCATCTGAGTTGAAGAAATGGGGGAAGGGAGGGGATTTAGTATCTGTAGGGGTTAGTAATGGATAACTATCACACTCTAGTGTGGTAGTTAAGAATACTAAAGAAAAAATAGAGTAATTGTGGTTTCACCACTCCTTTCTTCCTAGAGTTGGTTGATTGCTTAGATAGGTCGTCTACGGGGATACTCTGCTTATCCGCCGACTGGTTTTCGCATTCGCTGCTCTAGGTTAAGAGGTGTTAACCCGTTACTCGCAAATGTGTTTAGATTGTGAACTAAGTTAGAAAAATGGGTGTTAGCGACGGTCTTCACCACTACGCAGATCCAACTTCTTCTCTGTTTAGAATGGTCTAATCTACCAAGCTGTAGTCTACTCGACCGTTAGTCAGCGGTAACTACAGTAGTGACTACCCTGGTAGATGTAGTGGATGTTAAAACCACTTTTTCGCAACACTTCGAAGTATACTACTAAGAGTCTACGCTGCTAAGCTTTCGCTCGGCTAGACTGTAACGAATCCAGGCACACCTTCAGGACAGAATGAGAGGCTTGCGAATGACAATGACCCGTTCTGTTATCCTGGTGCCAATGAATTAGTTTAGAGGCCTGAGAATCAACCAGATCTCTGCCGAAATTAACTGAAGGCCTCTCTCTCGGCCGAATCACTAGAATTAATTTACCATAGGCCTCGCTAATCGGCCGCGTTGTTTTTAAAGGCCTCACTTTCGGCCGAATCACTTAACGAATTAATAGAAAACAGAGCCTACACTACAGGCCAGTTTTACTACTTTAACGCCAAAAGAGTTCTCCGCTAACAGTTGACTAACGCCCTATAGGCCTTCCTCCTGGCCGGCGAGTCACACCCAGCGAGAATCTCAGAATCTTTATCTTGATTACAAATTGCTAACTCTTGAAGGTTTACATCCTCCTTGTTTACCGCAGGTTAGATATTACAGTAAGATACTTTTAACTAACTTAACTTATTTGTTGACATTTCGTCTCTTCTCCGACGATGAAGAACAAACTAGCAGTTGGAACGGTTTTTTTAGTTTTTGTTGATCAGGCAACCAGGTGTCACTCTCCGACGGCCAGGTTCTCGCCACATGAGATCGACGACTTTAAGAACTAGGCGCCAACAAAACTGTGCTTAAACAGTAAGTGAAGACTATATCCTGGAACGACTACGACAACTGTCAACCGTCGAGTTCCTCTAGTGGAGAGTCTTCATGAGTCACACGGGTACACTCTAGGGTGTATCTGGACTCGAATTTTGAATGTACTTAGATGTACACCGATTCAACGCTGAGGGGGCACAGTTGTTTCACACAGAAAATTTGAATAACGTTATGTCATAACATGATTGGGTTTTTATTTGTTTAGATTAGATATCAAGTACTACTAATTTCTTTATAAAAAAGTTTTGAAGGAGCAAAACCTTGAGTTACAACACAATATTTTGGGAACTGTTAAAAACACAAACTACGACCGGTATCACCATTTTTTTAGAAGTGTGTTCACCCCATTACTGTGTTTTCATCAATCGTCATCGTCAGCAAACTATGAACCAGATAACGCGTTTCTTTGCTCTTTAAATCAGTGGTTTTTCTCGATCGCCAAATGCCTTTTTTCTTCCCGTCTTGCATCGCCTTCGATGCCCCTTCCGTCCCGGTTACTTGCTCTGGAAATCAATCATCTTCTTTGCTCCCCAAATCACTTTCTTACCAACTCAAATCCTTGCCGCCGTGAATCCGTCTAAAGTATTAAGACCCGCTTTTTTGGGTTGCGCTACTAGCCTTAGTAGTAGTTATTTGGTCACCGAATCCCCACTTTCAATTGATCTAATTACGCAGGCTATTTTTTCTTGTTTAGAGTCGTAAATAGGTAAGAATAACCTTACAATAGAACCGTATCTAGAAGAAGGCACGATTTAATTCGAGTACCATAAGCACGTTAATTAGTTGTCCGTTACCTGCTATTTAGCTGTACTAATAGGAAAGAATTAGGTCTTTACGGTAGAAAATTAAAGATCAAGACAGACAAGACATTTCATTTTAAACCATTATTCAGATCACACTCATCGCTGAGGAGTGATAAAACAAAACCATAACACTGATACAGTCTGTGAAGTACTTCTAGTTTCCGAGCTAGGATTACCAATCAGGCTTAATTAACGACAGAATTAACCCCCGACACATTTCCCACGCGCTAGTTCTCATTAGGAGCTACTAGTGCGTCTGAGCATTACCCATCAACACATAATTCAAGAGTTACCCATTTCTAAAGATTTTTAAAGGTACATTTTCTGTGTCGAACAGGGCTGTACTGAGCAAGAGCAACGCCTAATTCAGTAAAGACATTTCATTTTAAACCGTTACTTCAAACGCCGCACCAACAGCGGTATTTCATTTTAAACCATTACTCACAGCAAGACTAAAAGCCATTAAGACAATTTTTGTATAGAACCAAACCATGTCTTTGTCACCTCATAAAGGGCAGAACAGCTCTTTGAGGTCGGATAGGGACTCCAAAGACCGATCTAAAGGACAGTCGAAGAAGCCTAAGCCCTCTCCCTACTACTCCAAAGAGCATGATAGGAAACAGAGGGAGAAGGATAAGAAGGAGATTCCGAATCATCTCTTCAAAAATAGGCTACTTATGGGCGACCTCCTCCATGTTGTTTCCTCTCCCGATGATAATGAACCAGTGGCTGCTGTTTCTAGTCCTTCTCTCGGGTTGGATTCAAGTAATGACCCTCTCATCGTTAACCCCGTTGAACTCCAAAAGAAGGACTCCAAAACAAGTTCCTCGGCTTCGTCACCTCATAATTCTGTTAAGTTGAGTCAGGGCTCCCCCAGTGCCTCGGGCTCAGTCTCCCCTAAGAAGCACAAAATAAAGCCGGTACATTTGGGGTTGGCGACGATAAAGAGTAGGAGTGATCTCGAATTCCTCTCCGAACAAAATCTACAAAGACAAAAAGACCAAAAAGAACGTGAAATCATCGCCAACCAGGCGCGTATGGAGCGTCTTCTCCGCTGTCTCGCCATGGATTCCCAACGCTCCCCTATATCGTCGGATGAAGACAACAGAAAGTTTAGACTTTTCGACAGTGATAGTGAGGGCGAAAAAGAAGCCCGTAAGGCTGAAGAAACAGAGAGATTGAAGGCCAAAAAGCGCGAACGCAAACAAAAAGAATCCAAAGACCGTTCCCGTTCCAAGGATTCTCATTCTGGTAGTAAAGACCGTTCAGGCTCCAAGGATCGGGATAGGGACCGAACTCGCCGGCGGGAACGTCACAGGGATAAATCCTCTCCGAGTTCTTCTAAAGCTAGTCCTAGTGATTCCAGGGCGAGTAAAGAGGTGGGTACGGCTTCTATTCCCATGATTTCCATCACCCCTGCTCTCGTTTCGGGTGCCCCCTCTCAAGCTGCTGCTGTTGGCGAGTCCAAGAGCGGTATAGGATCCGCTATGGGCCTAACTTTGAATCTTCCCACTTCTCCTAGTGGTGGCGAAAAACGATCATCCCAAGTCAGTAGAAGGAGTTTTAAGGAGGGTACCATGGGTTATCTGAAAGAGCACGCGACCAGCAGGATTGACACAGGTAGATCGTCGTTTATGGCCCCCGAAACAAATGCAGACGGCTCCACCACCATGAAGTTTGTGAGTGAGCAACCACGATCAAGGTCGCCGGAAGAAATAAAGTCTCATCATGATGGACTCGTCGAAAATAATAGAAAGCAGTCTCCAAAAGCCTTCAACGTCTCCGCAAAACGATTCCGTGAGGACAAAAGAGAATCCTCACCGGAGGATGCCTCAGCAGGGGGATCTCCAAAGAGTAAACGCAGAGGACGCTCCCGAAGTAGTAGGTCTCCAGGCTCTGGTTCAGACTCAGGAGACTCATTGAAGAAGAGAGAAAGGGCTAAGAGGCATGCATTATTTCCCGGTTATGGCTTCGGTTTCGGTTCGAGTTATAAGCTTGCGGATTGGCAGCAACGCAAGCAGCAGAGGTCTCAATCAAGAGATAAGTCCCCAAAAGAGACCAACATCACCAAAGACGATGGTTCTGTTTCTCCATCAAAACTCGCCGCCTTAAGACACCTCCATCAACTCCATCCCTCTGATGCGAGGGTAGAGGCTAATCGAGAGTTATTATCCACTCGTGGGACGGGTGTCGACGACAAAAGTGAGGTTGCAAGCAACAAACGCTCTTCTATCGGTGCCCGCTCTGTTGGGGGCGAATCTCAAGGGGGTAGGCAACGTATTAACTACTTGACCGGTCAAAAGCGAGGACTTCAAAGCGCTAGGATTGCAGCAAAAACCAAGAATCTCCTATCTCGCCGCCTCTTGGGTGAGTTAGAATCCCGCGTCCGTTCCGACCCTCTAATAGCCCTCTCCGTCTACCACCTTCAGAAATGGGGTAAGCAGACGTCGAATCAGATGACTCTCCCATATGGAGGATATCAGGGCCAGACTATACCTGGGCCCTACAATCCAAGT
>Ga0099798_10143_pt1 | contig 22664 bp, 10 predicted proteins | sample Uncmet_Sort29A_1_FD_89870 | JGI IMG/M metagenome (GOLD analysis project Ga0099798, IMG submission 89870) | Marine eukaryotic communities from CALCOFI LINE 67, Pacific Ocean - CN13ID_Sort29A_1 | ecosystem: Environmental > Aquatic > Marine > Oceanic | place: Pacific Ocean: Monterey Bay | collected...
GCTCCTATTGAGGTGAATCAGAATGTGTATGACGGTGTGTAGCCACACGACACACCTCGCGAAAGCGGAGGACGGCGTCAGGGGGGGTCACATGTTCAAGCGTACGTCACCGCAGGTTAGCCACTTTTCCGGCCCGGGGACGATGAAAGCGCGCATTACCCCTCCCTAACCCATGTGAAAACCCTCTGACAAGTCACCTAAACACCCGTACAGCACGGTACTCACATGTCGGAAAGCGGAGATCGAACTTGACACTGCTGCAACTTGAATCTTAAATTTCTACAACCGATGTGGGAGAACGTCACAGAGTGTTCACCTCGAGCGACAGAGCGACCATCTGAAACGGCATCAGCGATGAAAGAGATCCGAACCAGGTAGGCCTGGCCTTCTTCATCCTACTCTGTCCCTCCTGCTCCAATCCATCATCGAAGGCGCGTACCAAGTACAGGTACGTGTGTGTAGCTCCTTTCGCTGGCTCACAGCGACTAAGAGAATACAGACCCCCAGACTTTCCGATACCGAAGGCTCAACCTGAAGGTACCCACTTAATCACACCATCATCATGCCCTCCCTTCGCGTCCTCGCTCTGAGTGTCACAGCAGGGGTCACGCCTGCCGTTGCGCAGCACCTCCAGACCGAGCGTCTCAAGCCCGACTATGACGCCAACGCAGACATTTCCTCCGATGCAATCTCCAACGCTCCTGAGATCACCGCCTCTCCCTCCACCTCCGAGGCACCCGCCGCCTCGAGCACCACAGAGACTGCCACTACCACGTCCAAGCCACCGTCCCGCAGCCCCCTGAAAGATTCGTGCGACCACGCGGTGTCTCGGAGAGTTAGGCACGAGCTGCAGCGGCGCTTCTTCGCCCCCCTCGTACAACATGGGTTTATGATGAACAACGAGACCTACTTCCCGATGGGGTGTCCGTTTTTACCCTCTAATGATGCCTACGCCGTGGTTGAGGCGAGCAAGAAGCGGTTAAGACCAGGGAGTGGGGCGGGAGGACCGTTCGCGAACTGGGAATGTGCGATCTGTGGGAAGAAATTTAGGTCAGAGCATTATATTGACCTCCACATGGAAACTGCGCACTGGGACAAGCGGGGTTACTTTTGTTTGGCAGATATGTGCGAGGCGCTGGGGGTGTGGTAAGTAGTACCAAGAAACGAAAATTATTATTCAACGAAAATAACGAAAATTCCGTTTTTCGAAAATTCTCCCCAGCCCCAGCGCCAGTTCCGAGCACTTCGACAATCACGACATCGACGGCCACAACATCCTGTCATATTCCTCCCACATGTACAACCCGCAGTTCCAACATAAGCTGCAGCAACCGGAAGCGTACGACTGGCGGGGGAGCACGGATACGTATACGACGACAGCTTCACCGCAGGCCGCAGAGGAGGTGGACTCCTCCCTCCAGATCGACCCCGACGTCGCTCCCTCTGTCGACCAGCACAAGCACGCCGACCACAAGACGGACGTGGGGTCCGCCGCGTGCGACGAGCAGCTGATGACGACGTTGAGAGAGGCGTGCGAGCAAAACCTGAAACGCTGCCTCCCTCCTGCCCAGTGGATGCACTGGAACGACTTTCCGTTATTGAAGGAGAAGAAGATCAGTCAAGAAGAAGTAGATCAGCACAGGATTTTCTTTCGGAGGGAGTTCTGCGCGCCGCTAAGTTGCGCCGTCAAGAAGCACAAGCGGCACCTGGAGACGCGGAACGGCGGCTCTAGTACGTCAGAGGATGGGGAGGGCGCGGCTTCTACTTGGGCCTCATGGGCGAGTTGGGTGGCTTATGAGAGCACCTTAGGTGTGGCAGTGGTGGTGCTGGTGATGTTCATCGTGCTGTTCTGCGTTATGATGTGCGCTTTGGATAACTCTGATGGCATCAACGACTGGCTCCAGGGGATGGGGATGAATCGGACGCAGATTCATCGGTTGCAGCAGGAGCGGGAATGGATGAGCGGATACGCAGGGAGGGAGAGGACGAAGATGGTGTAAGCGGAGGGAGGACTCGTTACGCAAGTGAACTTTATCGATTCACCAAGCAAGACCTTATGAGATCTTTCTAACATGATTAGAGCAAGACTCCTATGATGAACCATACTTCTTGGCGTTGCGGGGTTTGGAGGGGTGATGGCGATAGAGGTGAATTTTTGTGGCGTATGGTCTGACCACGCTAACCCCTTCCCCCGCTTCGTATCTAACAATGAACGCACCCACGATGATCGTGGGACGATTTTGAGAACTTGCAACACCTGGACGTAGAAATGAGCACTGAAAAAAACGAAAAACATGGACACGGGGTAACCATAGGATGGTGGTTGATGTGTTTCATCAAGCGAGGCCCACTTTCCTCGACGAATGGAAGTGCGGAGGTAGAACTCAACCAATCGACAAATCATCAGACCCATCTCAAGTTGAATCAGATTCGAGCAATCAATCCCCCGCCCCCATGGCCACCGAAGTCGATGCCAACGCAGCGCCTGCGGGACCACCCGCACCCTCCGCCGTCTCCCTCCCCCAGCCTCTTCCTCCCCTCGCCTCCTCTTCTCTCCGTCGCGACCTCATCCTAGCGGGTCTCCAAGCGCTCCGGAATGTGAAGATACAGGTGTCTTTCCGGCCGATCTCGGGGAACGTGGCGACGTTGAAGGATCCGTCTTACTGGCTAAGCGGGGATCTCGCTTTCCGGGACGTTGAGGCGAAAGTGAAAACGAAACTGCGGATGGAGCGGATTTACATGTATCTGCAGAACAGCTTCACCCCTGATCCGGGCGATAAGTTGGCCGACCTTTTTAAGTGCTTCAAGGGGCCGGGGGAGAAGCTGGCGTTCAGCTACTCGAACGAGCCAGCATATAGTTGAAGTTGTGGCAAGATGATGACGTTCCAGACCCGTTGGGTGAGAACCTGTTACGCTGTGTTTTGTTTGGCAAATTGGAGCAATGAGAGCAGCCACCAAACGACCTGCACCATGAGCGTGGAGTGCTAATGACGCGGACGTCCGAGCGTGTTGAAACAAGCACCGCAAAACCATAATTGGTTCCTGACTCCCCACTCTCCCAAGATCTGTAGTTCCATCCCCACTTGGTTACGGGGCTTCGTTCGTGTCTTTGTCTCTGTTTTAGCCCAGAAACCTATCAGCGCACTCAGCCTGAGTAAGGACTGAGACCAAGTTGCACTTCAAACTATCCAATCGATTCCCCGCACCTCCTTCCACCATGGTCGGCATCTGCTGTTGTCCCCGCAACGTTCTTTCCTCCCTAAACCCGCGGAATCGCTCCCGTTCCAGATCCCGACGAAATGGTTATGGATATGGGAACGTAAAGTATCCTGGAATCTCCGGCCTCCGGGTCAAGCTCACCTCCGACCGCGACTCGGATCGAGATGCAGACGATGACCTGAACGTAAAAAATATAGCACTGCCCATGGGGGCGAGTGCCAACCTAGAAGCGCTAGGGCAGGACGACCTCCTCCTACTCGGTGAGCTGGGAGAGGATGAAACAGAGCTGCACCACCTCCTCTTTCGCCAAGAACCTCCAACGACGCTGAAGGAGCAGTCGATGTACAGGTGTCTCGGTCTCACCATCGCGGCTAATTTACTCACCCTGCAGGGCACAATGCCTAAGCCGCCAAGTGAGTGGGTAAAGAACGCGGAAACCTCCGAAGAAGAGGACGAAGAGGAGGAACTGCTCGTTAAGGAAACTGTCATAGAAGAGGCGAGTAGTAGCAGCGCGACGGGACCGGTAACAATTGGCGTTCCGGTTTCTGGTGGAGAGGCCACCAAAGCTTTGGTCGACCCACCAGACCATGACGACGACAGCGGCGAGGTCCTCGCGGTTCCTCCGAACGCCGGCCAGCTGGAGGCGCGACCGAAGCCGGTGCGGGTTTCCGTATCAACCGGGGAAACGGTGCAGCCGGCGGTTGACCGGGCAGCAGTGGCAGCGGCGGCCGCCGGCGCTGTGGTTCAACCAGGACCTCAACCGCCTCCAACGAACGTTTTGGTGGACAACTTCTCTCGTTCGTCAATGTCCATGCAACCAATCCCTAAGCAGGGCTCCAAGGAATCCACCGTTCCTGCCCTCGACACCAGTTTCACCATGGTGGGCGGCGTTCCGGAGCGACCAGCATCGGAAACGAGTCTGTTGACAGCGGTTCCTACTCCAGGTCCTGCGCCGGCTGCTCCACTGGCTAGTGTGGCAGTTCCGAATGCTCAAACACCATCCACAGCCATCACGAAAGCGCCCAAACGCGCAACCCTCGGTTTGTCCGACTCTGTCCACAAGGAGCGGTCAACCTCCATTCCGGCGCAGCGAAACTCATTTCCTGGGTCAACACGGGACTCGTCAGCACCGGGAGCGAACCGAGGGGGTGATCGCGCCAGAATGTCTGAGGGTGCCAACATAAACGACCACCACCAGAACCTCGACTCTGGCAACAATCCCGCTCCCATTCGTCCCAAACAGCGTGCGCAGGCCTCCAAGTTCGTCGGCACCGGCAGTCTCAACCGCTCCATGGCACAGACCATCGCTACGCATGCAGTTGAGCGCCAACCACCGGGTCAAACAGCTAGCTTGGTGCAGAATTCCGCGAATCCCGGAGTGATCATGAGCAGCGCGGAGGCGCTCCAAGTAGCCGCGGGCTATGGGCTCGTGGTCGAAAACAAGCAAGAGAGTAAGGACACGGTGCCAACAACCACTGGGTCGGCCAGTGACGGGGGGACTGATTCAAGGCGGGGATCAGCGGTGGATGAACTTTCCAAGTCCAACAGCAAGGGATCGATCAAGCGGGTACCCTCTAATCCCCATTCCCCGGACACCGCCCTCGCAATCCAAAACAACCTCTCGACTATCATCGAGCGGGATGGACCTGAGTCTGAGGCCTCACAGAGTCACCGCGGCCCAAATCCGGGTCCCACGAGCAGTGCCAGTGTGGTGCCGAGGTTGAACCTGCCAGGGAGTTCTTCACAAGCGCTCTCCGGAAGTCCAGTAGGAGATCGTCCGAGCGATCATAGAAACTCGTTGGTGGTCAGAGCGCGACTGAAGCAGCGGGGCAGCACTGTGGCCAACGATACCAGTCCCAAATCGGTCAGATCTGTGGGAGAGGAAATGGGAGGAGGCGTTGGGCCCGGACAGTCCCATCCAGTAGGAGCTGGAGGGTCGCAAGCAGTAGGGCACGTGGCCAGTTCGGCCAACCGGGACAGCACCAGCGGAGGCGCACCCTTCACTAGCGGAGACGCTGAGTGCACGTTCACGCCACAGCTCTGTCCAAGGAGTAGGAAACTGGCGAATCAACGAGGCAGGCGGGCGAGAGCGTCTCTAACCTCTTCTCAAGCTCAGAAGAGTCTGAAGGCTTGTGCCGCTCAAGCGGTAGAGGCGAAAACCGGACCAGGCGGGGGTAGCAAGGAGATGCGGTCATCAACACTCAAGGTTCCCCAGGTATCTGGCAACCCTTCCGTGCAGATTCCGAAGGATTCCTCTGATCTGTCGATCAAGGAGAGTAGTCGGGGGGAACCGAGAAACAGCGGTGGAGCTGTCAAGGAGAAGGCAAAATCCGCTCCTCTGCCGAGCACGAGCAGTAACAGCGCTGTTGTCGCAGCTGCAGCGCCGGCGTCGGGTCCGGCGGGTCCATCGCAGGGTGGACCAAACACAAGCAACAAGCGTCTCTCGCTGCAGTCAAACCAACTCCCAACGACTCAGCCCCAGGCCGTTGCACGATCCTCCTTCAACAACGACCGAGAACGAGAGAAGGACGCTTGGGAGACGAGCTCCAACGGCAGCACTTCCTCCCAGGAACACGGTGGCTCAAAGCATAGGATTGACCCCCTCGGCGACCACCGACGTGAGTCCGACGAGGAAGTCGACCAGACTATCTTACCCGGGTCAGCAACGCAGACTGATTTCGGGAATCGCGGGCCGTCGGCTGCACCTTCACCAACCGATCCGCTGCCGCAGCCGCCTGGATCCCAAGCAACTGTTCTGCCCCCGGGTCAAGACCGACAGAGGAACAGCTTCAGCGCTGAAGAGCAACAAGCCGCGGCACTAGCCGAGCAGGCTGCTGCACCAACCCCAGCACAAGGAAACTCCGCACCCTCCGCTATTCAAGCGAACGAGTCCCAATCTTCGGCGCTCCTTTCGAATGTGAGCCAGAACAGCAACCCCAACACCAGCGGACAGCTGAACACCAGCGGTTTATCGGTGCCGTCTTTAGCTCAGACATCGAATTACTCGACGGGCAACATGGACGCGTCAAGTTCCAACGTGCTGGCACCGACGTTGAGCGCTCCTCCAGCAATCGGAGATGGTGGGGGAGGAGGGGCTACCAGTGAGGGAGCTCCAGTCGTTCTATCCAAGACCCTACAACGCCGTGGTAGCATACGACGGGATAAGCTGGGCAAGCTGTATGTTGACACAAACGAGACCAAGGTCTGGCTCAAGAACGGGGTGTTGAACGAGAAGGTCGGCCACCAGTTAACCGCGTTGGGGAGGGTGGAAGGGAGTCACGTAATTCCGTTGGTGAGGAGGAACAGAAGCGCGTCACGGCTTGAGTACGGCTTCCACATTAACTTCACTCCTGGCAACTCCTCCGGGCAGAATTCCGCCTCAGGATCCGGGCAAAACAGTGTTGAAGAGCAACAAAACACAGCCAACAGCACACTGGTCTCGTCAGCAGGCCATATGGGGATTCCCTCTCTACCGGCGTCGATGAGCCTCACGTCTGGTTCTCACGGTCCAGCTGATACCACCATCGGCATGAATGCAGGTCTCTCCCAAGCTTCTCCGAGTCCCCAAGCAAGCACCAATCTCGCATCGGCAGCTATCGGGGGTAAGCGGTGTTTTGCGCAGTCGCGGGAGGAGTGCATGGAGTGGATTCAGACGCTGGAGAGAAGTGGAGCTAGAATCGCTTACGGGAAGGTCTCTCCGAACGACTTCATCCTCGAGGGCTTGTGGCTGGACGAAACCGAGGGACGGTACTCGCTGATTACGCCGGTGGAACCAAATGCGCCTGGCATTAATGTGCCGGACAGCGCCGGCGGCGGTTCTGTCTACCCCCCACGAACCTCCTCCGACTTCAAGTCCTCTATGCGAGGAAGAGACGGGTCGATCTCCGACTCAAAACCCTCCGAACCTTCGGGGTCAACAACGAAGTCCCTCGGCGGCATGAATCTCGCCACCTTCACCAGCTCCGCTGGACTCCACGCACTGACCGGTGCTCAAGAACTGGACGTACGAGCAATTGTTCTGGACAGCCCTGGTATCCAAGTCGCGTTGGATTTCGGGCGCCAAGAAGTGCGGGATGCGTTTGAGTTTAGGCCGGTTTCTCTAACCCTGGATCAACCCGGCGGTTCCTCTGATCCCAATGCTTCCAACGGCCAGCTCAACGGGGCCACAACCACCTCCAGCGGCGAAGAGGGCACCACCATACCACCGCTGGAGGCACCGACCTCCTCGTCCAAAACATCCATTGTCGTTGCCCGGAAAGTCGGCCCGCTCAAGATCCTCGGCCCCACCGAGACCTTCCTGCAGCTGGGGAGCATAAAAGACTTGACTGTTGAGGTCGGTCCTGACTCCGAGAGCAAGAGCGCTACGGTGGCGGAGCCGGGGGCTGGGGAACCGGTTACGGTCACTTTCCCGGACCCTTTTGACCATGATGAGTTCAACTTGCCGAATTCCTCAGCGGCGAAAACAACCGCTGCTCTCAATGCAGGGAAAGCAGCAAGACACCACGATCCAACCAAACCCTACCCCGCAGCCGGAACCAGTCCCGGGGAACGCGAGGCTATTGTCGCGATGGCGAACAACGGGCGCGGTCCGTTGAACGTGCCGGATCCCTCACCATCCCCTGAATCGGTCCGCTCCGTCAGAAGTGGGAGGTCCACCAAATCAGTGCGGTCTCAACGATCAGGACGGGGACAGCGCCTGGGACCAGCGTTATGGGGGGACGTGACTTTTGAGGAAGACTCTCAACTCCTCAACGTAAACGAAGTGTCCAAACTCGATCTGTCCGCCTACGATCCGCTCAGCAGGTCGCTGAGGGAGTCGGCGAATCGGGGGGATTCAAGTCCTATGAGTTCCTCTGGTGCGAGTCCGGGGAGTGGCGGGCGGAGTCCGCGAGCTATGCGGGTAGCAGATACGCTAGGGCGCTATATTTACGACTCTCACAACGTTTATGGACCTCACGTACGTGGGCAACGGTTGGGGAGTGTCGGCGTCTTAGCCGGCGCCCAGCGCCCGACCGAAACGAGTCAGGCGTTCACCACGAGTTCGCTGGAAAGGAGTTCGTTCGAAACCTCTTCTCCTGTGGTGATCCGGTATGGGGTGGAGAATGATCCACTAGGAGCTGGGGGATCGACGAGGAACTCAGCTTGGGCCCAAGAGGTGCCGTTCGCGGGAGCTCCTGACACTTTCGACGAAACAGTCATCGAGGGTTCACCCACGACCACAGCAGCGGCGTACGCAGCGCTGCCGATTGGGTTGTCAGCAGCAAGTGCGCTGACGGCGGTGTCGTCAACAACGGCGGTCAGCGGTTTGGGACCTGCGGGCGAGAGCCTGAGGGACATAAACGCCACGATCGCACCGTCGCCAGGTGTTGTGGTGCCAAACCAGATTCACATCCAGGGAACGGCCGCAGCCGCGGCGATTCACCGTCAACTATCGTTGGGAATGACATCGTCGACCCCAGCTGCTATCCAGACCGCGCAGCAGCCGATCAGCGGAGAGAGTCCCACTATCGTGCCGCTTCCGTCTCCACCGCAAGCATCCACTTCTGCCGCGACGGTCATTCCCAAGGGACCACCCGGTTCCCGAGGTAGGGCGATCAGCGTTACGCCCACGGGTGTACCGCCCACGCCTGTGGGTACTTCGACGGCGCCAACACCTACAGGGTCGACGGTTGGTATTATGTTATCTGGTGGTATCCGGTCTGCACAGAAGGACACTACGCAGGGTTCTGGGACAAACACGGCCAGTTTAAGGAATCGCTCCCAACAACAGCAGCAAGAAAAGAAGATGAAGAGAAAGAAATCAGAGGAGGGACAAGGACAAGCATCTGGTTCTTCTCAGACCACATCAACCAAGCCCAAACGACCGCTGCGGATGAACCCCTTCGCCTTCGGAGCTCGAAGAAAAAAACAGCACGACGAGGCTCGCAAGAAAGCGGAAGCGCATGCGCTTCCAACACCAACCGCTGCCCCCAACAACGTCCCCAGCCCCCAGGATCAAACCGCTCAGGACAACAGCGCCAGTTGCGACAGTGGCCACGGGGGCGGGGGCGCGGACCACAGCATCTCTCAGAGCAGCGCGTCGGTGGCGACGAGCTTCTTTTCGGTTGGGGAGCTCTTGAAGAGCCGCGACCGCGTCTCCACGCCGATGGACCATGACGCTAGCCGCAGCGTGGGTAGTCGGGAGAGAAGCTTTGAGCCGGCGCCACGAGTGGGTGCAACCTCAGGTTCGGGGGCTGCGGTTCCAACCCGGGGTAGAACAGCAACCGTTGGCTCCATCCAACGCATGCGCCGCTTAGAGCAGGGCATGTCTCAGGCATCCTCGATTCCAGGTCCCCAACACCAGAATTCCGGAGGTGCCTGGTCCGGGTTTGACACCGCTGAGTCCCTTAATTTCTCTGCGCTGCTGCAGAGCAGTCTAGACGCCTCCACCATCCTCGGCGGCTCCCACAATCACGTTGAACAGCAGCAGCAGCAGCAGCCCGGCGGCTCCCGCTACCCCGGTCCTTCCAACCGGGTGATCGGCAGCCTGTCGCCTAAGCAGCGGCCCGCCCAGTCCTTCAACTCCCACTACCAGCATGTGATGGCCCAACCAATCCCCGGACAGCAGCTCTCTGACAACATCTACGCGTCCGTCTCCAGCCTGGGACGGTCGAGTCAGGGGAACCTGGCTTCACCTGGTCCGGGAGGGAGTTCGCAACACCATGCGACCGGTGTGGCGGGCAGCTTGAAGGCGCGAGCGAAGACGCACTGCCAACAGCCGCAGCTGAGACGTGCAGGATCGGGCAGTCGCTAATCCAACATCAAGCAAGCAAGAATCAACATAACCTCACAACCATCCTGGTCACACTGTTACTTACTCCTGGTATATCAACCCATTGAACCTATCCATTGAACCTTGAGGAACTCTGGCGGTCGGCTGCCTTTTGGGTCTTGAGCCGCAAACGCGCCAAGACTACGTGCACTGTAACCGTCGCTTGTTGTATTAGGCCGCACACCGTTGCGCAAACGCGCAAACACCACACCTGTAGAACTATTACCTTGCCGTATTGTTGACCCATTGATACTCGTTACCTGCCGACACACGTACACTGAGTGAGGACGTCAACCTATGGTGATTTCTGGTGTTCACGGAAGGGCGACACATGGGAAGGAGCGAGATTGTCACAGGGCAGCCATCAGTTCGTTCACCTCTACTCACACGTGCAATCCCCCGCGTCTAACCTAGTCCAAAACGCGGCTATCTCTCACCGCGCCCATGCTGTCTTGTATCACCGCTGCTCGGCGGGCCGCCCGGCCGCTCCAGGCCACCGCCACCCGCTCTCTCGGGGCCACCGCCGCACCCGCTTTCGCCCGCTCCTTCGCATCTCAGCGACCCGCCAACGCCACACCGGTCAACTTCATCAAGGAAGCACTGCCATCTGCGTCAACACCCACGGTCAACCAGAAGATCGCGGAGACAGCAGCCGCATCACAGCAGACTCAGCAGAAGGGCATGATTAACGCCGCCCAGGCTCTGTCAAGACAGGTGCCGAAGAAGGGTCTGTTCTTCGAGTTCTCGATGTTCTGGGTGCTGTCGGCGTACAAGGACATTGCGATCGGTCTCGTGCGTAACTTCGTGTACACGTTCCGTCCGGTGATTATGTTCTTTGTAAGTTTTTCAGATGGATGAGATGGATGATGTACCAGATATCAATCGTGATTTGACTCTAACAGGGTGCTAATCTTCTGTCCCTCCTCCCCCAGGGTTTCGGCTACCTCGTCAAGTTCGGATTCTTCCTGATGGGTGCGCCGATGCTGATCTCCTTCTACTCCGTGTGGCTCTTCGAGGTCGGCTACGGGCTGGCGCAGTGCGTGCTGTCGGTGATTTTCGTAAGTGTGGTTGAGGGGTGGTTGTGTGTGGGTGACATATCCATGTAGTCGGGGTTAGTCAATTCTCCCTCTAACTTCCCTCAGCTCACCCAGCTCGCCTACATGGACATGTCTTTCCGTGGCCGCCTGAGGCCCATGGTCAAGCTCGCCGCCCGTCGCGCGTCCAACGCCGCCAAGGCGCTCGTGAACAAGGTCTGCTAGAGGTGCAGCAGCTTGTCAGGAGAAGGAGATTTGTATCACTAAACGAACGAATTTTTAGACTTGCGAACTGCTTACCAGCGCGCTTTGTTTCGAGGAAGATGTGGTTCTTTATACCAGGTTGCAAGTTCCGTAGCTGTGATTTTAGACGATTAGACGAAGAGCATGCACCGAGGTCAGTGTCAGCGACCAAGGTGCATCGCCGTAAGACAGTGTGATTGGTTGACTCTAGCTGTGAATTAAAGAGGAAAGCGCGCGGTATTAGGGAGCAGAGCAGTATGAAGGTTCAAGTTGTGTGGGTGTGCAGCAGCGTTACGTGTGGAGAAAGAAACAATAATGCAAGAGATCCCAGCCGCGTCAGACGGTTTTGGATATCACCAATTTAGTCCAGAGTTGCGTTCTAAGGATCGGAGTGCAGCAGCAGCAAGGAAGAGCCTGAGGCTGGGAGGAGGCGCTCAGGTGACGGTGGTTTGAGCTGTTCGTTGAGAGGGCTGCGGGCGAGGCAATGAGATCCACAACCCGAGGGCAAGACAAACGAGGAGTAAAAAATGCACCGCGAAGTCCTGCAATTTGGTACCTCCTCTGTGTAGCTCATCTAGACTAAGTGTACCTCATGTGCTTGGAAGTTAGTCTACGGCTCTGAAACGAGATGCCACCAAGTGTACAGCATCAGAAGCACCATCCTATAAGTCTGTAAACTGTAACCATGTACCACTACCTATCCCTTCTTCTCTTCGGGTTGCTGTCGTTCTGCGCCTACGGCGGTCCGAAATCAACGGGGGTACCTGCAGTTCCTGCTTCCGATACGACTCCGGCGAGTGACACCCCGAGCACAGAGTCGGGTAGCGGTGCTGAAACAGCTGAGGGAAAGACATCTGAAGCTGAGCCTCCACAGCAGCGCGCCCAGGAGGGGGACGCAGCATCTGAATCAGAGGCCGAAGTAGATCCAGCGGCAACGACTACTGGGGAAGCAGCAGGGGCGCAGTCCATCAGTAAGAAGAAGCCCAGGAAGAAAACTGGCAAAAACAAGAAGAAAGGGGGCGCAGCACCCGAGCAGGCTGCAACGGAAGGAGAGGGAGATGCTGAGGCAGCGTCGTCGGCAGCAGCAGCGGAGGGAGGTTCTGATTCCACGCCTCCGGCATCTGGCGACACTGCACCGGAAGCTGCCGATGCCGCTCCAGTCGGGGATGCTGCCGCAGCAAGCACCACTGAAACGGAGGCAGCGGCGAGTACCGACGACAGTCCAGCAAGCGACGCCAAATCCGACGGCAAGCCTTCTCGCAAATCTGGCAAAAAGTCCGGGAAGAACCGGCAAAAGAAGTCTGAGACCAAGACGTCCGATGCCACTGTGAACGCCACCGTCCCCGAAGATAAGACTGTGACCACTCCCGAGGAGGAAAACACCGCGGCCACTCCCACGGAAAAGCCTCACTCGGCTCTCTCCAAGGGCGCCAAAAACAAGTCCGCCGCGAAGAAATCGGTCACCTTCGCCCCCATGCCCGCTCCTGGCACAGAGGACGACAGCTCCCTGCCGCCCGACCCCGTCCCCGCCCGCGAGTTCGAGCCCGTCGAAAAAGCCGGAACCAAACCTCCCAAGGACTTCTTCAACGGCAAGCGGGTCATCGAAACCTCCCATAACCCCCGCTCGTTCGTCCCCCAGGCCGAGGGCCACTGCCGGGGGCATTTCTACTGTCCGATCCCCTCCTGGCTTTGGCCAAGAACGATTGAGATCGAGATAGACCCAGGAGGGACGACACCAGGGTTGCCATCTGGTACCCATTTGACCTATGGGCTGGGGATAACGAAGAGGAGCATTCGGCCGAATCGGTTAACCCGAGAACCCGATATTATGTGGCAAAAGGAAACGGATGATCGGATGTTCGTGAAGAAGCACCGCGGGTGGAAACCACCGGCGCCTAAGGGTTCTTCTAAGAAGAAGGCCAAGGATGACAAGGAGGAACGGATTAGGCGGTTGCTAGAGCTTCCGGAGGAGGAACAGGAAGCCGAGCTCCTCAAGTTAGCCGACGAAGAGGTCGCCGAGCAGGCTGGCAAGAAGCCGAGAGAACCTGAGACGGACGCCGCGATCCAGCGCAGGAAGAAGCGGGCGGAACAGGAGGCGCGAGAGGAGGCTCAGAAGCGAACTCTCGCTGAAGATTCACCACAACCCAGTAACACCGGCGGCGTCACTGCGGCTCCCGGACCCTCTGTCACTGATCATACCGAGAAGGAACCTCCCACCGTTCTCAGTCAGATGCAATCCCTGGCCGCCCAAGAAATCATGGAGAAGCCCTTTATGGAGCGAATGATGGAGCGCCTCGCCTACATTGCGCCGGGTCTTACCTGGTACCTCGACAAGTTGATCAACGGAGAAGAGGACGCCCGGTTACCCTGCGTTGTTCCGTTTTCGATTTACAGCGACTTCCTGTACATTCCCGAGAGGTTTCGACGGGAGTACTTCGCGTTCGTCCCCCCTGAGATAGTGAAGCAGAAGCGGCTAAGGTTAGGCGTAGGTGGTCTTGATTCTCCCCAGGGCGCTGGCGGCCCCATCACGACGATAACCGGCGGACCGCAGGCGCAGGGGGGGAAGAAGGTTTCCCGGGCGAATCCCAGCCCTTATGATTTATCGGCGGACGAGATCATCCACGAGCAGATACACCGCGGTTCTAATGTCGACCTCCACAGCTTCAACACCCAGACCGCGGAGGTGCAGAACTTCATCCACGGCGCCATGAGCAACGTGCAGGTGAAAAGGAGAAAAAAAGGGGACATAGGGAGTTATGAAGACTTGTTGAAGTCGGACGCTCCCTCAGGAAGTGGTGGGTCCGATAATGACATGGAGATCTTCGAGGTCCAGTCCCCCCATCAAGCGCATTTTGAGCAGGATGGGACGGAGCACGTGGACGTTATGGGGCCGCACGGCGCCTCAGATCCTTACAGCGTCAACGACTTCTCCGAATCGTTGAAACAACTCCAACAAGATGAGATCGACTTGGATAGGTTAGACTCGGCTGATCCGCATGAGCAATGTGTAACCCCTCTGGCTCATTTGTGGCACACGCATAAACTCGTTTTCGCAACGTGCGAGAAGGGTGGCAAGCAGATGACGATCGGGTTAAGGGCGCTTCTTCACGCTATCTACGAGCAGTACTACTACGAGGAAGGAAAGACGCCCGGCACTCAACACTCAAACAGCAGCGGCTTCGCGGAGAGCCAGGTGGATGCGGACCTTCAAAGGTTTTTCCAGGGAACAGCTGTCGGGGGAGGGATGAATATGTTGGATGAAGACATCGCTGAATTCAGGGTTCCCGCGGAATGGCAGCCCCGCCTCGGCTTTAAGGGGGAACTGCCCGGAGTGAGTGGGGCGGCGGCGGCGGCAGACCCGGTGGCCGCAGCGGTCGCGGAAGCGAAAGCGGCGTTGAAGGGAGCGCAAAGTGGCAAGGACACCAACCCTGCCACCGGTAAACCCCCGCACCAGTCCGAAGGAGGGATGCACCACGACCGCCGCAGCTCCGTTGCGCAACTAAGGTGGTTGGAGAACGAGGGCAACTCACCCTACTTTGCGCACACGGATTTGTCGGAAGTTGTCTGTTATCAATCTGCTTTAGCACAAAGGGAAGTTTACAAGTGTGACAGCAAGGAATACCGCTGCGGCGTGGGGTACGAGAGTGCGGGCGGTCCATTTAGGGCGAGAGAAATAAAAAGGATGAAGATGTGGTACAAGACTCAAGCAAAACGCGATGCCAGGGCTAAGAGAAAGAAGGAGATGGAAGACGCCGCTCTGGCTGCGGGGGGTCCGGGGGAGGTAATTGAGGAGGAACTGGGGAAGGCTAGGGCGCCGGGAGAGCCGGCACCAGAGAGGAGGCTAGAGGAATGGGAGCCCACTGATGAGGAGCTCGCGGAATTCAGGGAGCAGGAGGAGCTCCAGGAGTTCGAGGATTGGGACAGCGAGAGGGACGAGGAGGAACGGGAATTGGAGGAGCTGGATGAGGATGAGGCTGAGGAATTGGTCAGGCGGATGGCGGATATGGAGGAGGAAGCGGGAGTAGCGCTGGACCCTGTTGCGGAAGAAGACGCTCCCAAAGAAGACGGTCCAGGTCTTGACTTGAAGCAGGACGAGGACAAACCTAAGGGAGACGAGAAAGGTTCTCATGAGGCTTTAGAAGACGAGCCTAGTGTCCCAGAATCTGCCCCCGCCCGATCCCGTAAGGAGAGCAGCGTCGCAGAAGAAGCTCCTGTCTCTAATGAAGAGTCAGAACCTGCTCCCGACTCTGCCCCAACTCGCGCTCTCAAGAAAAAGAACAAGAACAAAAACAAGAACAAGCAGCAGGCCTCTGATTCAGGGAATGCGACTGCCTCAGGTCAGGCGAAGCCCAAAAAACCTAAGGGAGGTAAGGGCAAATCCAAGTCCAAGAAAGAAAAAGCCGCCAAGGAACCTTCCCTCAAGTGGCGCAAAGCTGCGGAGTGGGCTTGGTTTAAAACCCTAACAGAGTCCGAGAAAGCCGCCCAACGCCGCATCAACCAGTACACGAGCGAGATTGAAGATCAGTATCTCGCAGCGTTTGCTAGAGGAACTATGAGACTCCTCGGCACCAAGAACCTCCAGCCCAAAGTCCTCGCCGGCGTCTGGAATTTCCACACCTTTCCTAACTTACACGAGGACGAGTTGAAACTCCACTCCTCTTACCTGGCGGATTCTTGGGCGGACAACCTCATGCAACAAATCGGAGCGGAGAAGTACTACCTCCGCCCAACACTGTGGAGGCAGGTGGAGAGTCATCGGTATGTGCCGAGCTTTGCTGCGTGGAATAAGCGGAAAAACGTGGAGGAGGCTGAGGAGAATGAGCGGATCAAGGCCACAGCGAAGACGGAGATACGGGTGGAGACGATGCCGACGGGAGGCAGCGCGGCAACTGGCGCCGGGGAGCCGGGGTCCAATGGCACAGTTACTGCTGCGGAGGCTCAAGCTCCGGCTGGAGGGGCATTGCCACCGGCAGAGACGGGCGCAAAAGCAGGAACGCCGGCGGAAGCAGCAGCGGGAGCTCCAGCAGGAGACGTTGCTGCTGGTGCCGTTGCGAGCAAGAGGAGACTGCTAGCATCAGAGGACACGGACTCCGATTTGGTCGACGAGGAGGATCTAGATTTCTCCACTGATGACGGTCACGAAGACCAGCCCCCGCTCCGCGCCCTCCGAAAGAAGTCCAAGGCCAAAAAGGCCAGACAAGCGGCCGAAAGAGAGGCGAAGGAAAAAGCCGAACGAGAGGCTAAGGGCCAGGCAGCGGGTCCCCCCTCCGACATCGACGAGCGCACCAAGGGCGTCCAGGACCTCGGGCCATCCCGGAACAATCCCGTTGTGTTACCAAGCCTGCAATCCTCGTCTGCCAACGCCCGGTCTGAAGAGGCTCAATTCCACGAAGACCGATGGAGATTTGACTCCGACAGCGGGGTAGGGACTGCGAATAACCTGAAATGGTTCAGCTTGGAGGAGAGGTTTAAGAGGCTGAAGTTTTTTGGAACAAGTAGTTACCGCAAACATGACCTAATCGCTGGTGACATGATCCAAATGATGGATAACAGCGATGAGTGGCTCCTCGAGTTCGAGCGGGAAACCAACCCGAGGAACGAGTTTCTGAACGGGGTGTACGTGGGGGAGGGGAGCGACGGACTGACGGGAGGGTCGCTGTTGGAAACGATGAAGGAGGAGGGTCAGGGGAAAACAGGGAGTGCGGGGCGGAGACTGGAGGAGGATGCGCAGAAGCCGGAGAACGAGGAGGAATCCCATGAGGAGGAGGACGAAGGAGAGTCTTCAGACTCACAAGAAGACGAAGAGGAAGAAGACCCTTGTGCTCAGGCTCACGCCCTACGTTCGCCTCCAACTCTCCCCGGCCACCCCATTCTCGACGACGGTTTCGCGGGGCACGATCTCGCCGCCTCCACTCTGACGGATACGGCGACGAGTTGGAGTGGGTTGTTTGGTCCTAAATTGGATAAACTGGAATACAAGCGGGAAAAACGGCGTCAACTAGCCAGTGTTGAGGACCTCGACGATGATGAGGAGGACGTCTACCTTCCCGATGACGAGTTCAAAGCCCTCATGCCGTTTAAAATCAGGTCTCGGCTCCTAATCCGCTGTTTGGACAACTATGGTGGCTTGGCTATCACTGTGCGCAACCTCGCAGGCCAAGACTATGACGCCGAAACCGAGATGCCGCTGGAGAAGAAGAAGAAATTCAGGAAGAAGCGCGGCAAAGGGAAAAAGAGGAGGAGGAAACCCAAAAAGAAGACCACCACGGTTGACAAAACCACAGGTGATAAAGTCGCTGTCCCAGAGCCGGCGACGGGGATCGCATTGGCGGATGCTGATACTCTAACGGATGTCCTGGGAGAACAACACCAGGGGGAGGGAACGGGGGGAGCTACTACCGAATCTCCACCTGAGGCTGAGGGGCAGGCCGCTGCTGAAACCGCTTCTTCCGATTCGGAGTCAACAGACTCTGCTGCGTCTGATGCTGCTACACAGGGGTCGGAGGATTCGCAATCCGATTCGGACTCACAGTCCGACTCTGACTCGCAGTCTGAATCGGAAACGGAGACATCGGGATCCGAGACTGAGGCACAAACCACCGTCTCCTCCTCCCGCCGTCAACTAGAGGAGAAAATCTCCCCCGACGAGCAGGCCAAACGTCTCTCCAAGGACCTCCACAAGGGCTCCAAGGCCGCGATCTTTCACGGCAAGAAGCGCTTGGACAAGTCGCCCAAGCCGGGGCAGCACGTGTTTATGGATATCCCCACCCCCGGAGCAGGCCCTGACGGCATGGACGAGTACGTCTGTTATGACCGCGACGCCACCCACAGCTGTCGGGGCGGGACGTACAGGTGCAGAACTGAGGGGATAAGTGCGTTACTGAGGGGGATGGGGGGGAGTCCGGCTTTTGTTAGGGAAGTGAGTGATAGGTTTGAAGGATTAGAAATGGAAATCCGTTTCCACAACGCGGGGAGGGGGGATTCGGTGGCCAGTCAGGGGCTCGGGCCGCTGGTGCTGGGGCCGAACAACTTCGTTGGGGACACTTTAGCGTTGAAAGGCAGCATGCGCGACCTCCAAGTCGAAGTCCGGGAGGAGAACCAGTACCTCAAAGAGAGAAGAGGCTGGCTCCAGGCCATCCCTTTGCTGGGGAACGCGATCGAGCGGATTCCGATTGTCGGACCCGTTATTGAAGGAACTTTGCAAACAGTAGAGAGTGGGGTAAAGGGCGTCGCGAACGAGCTCACCGGCACGCTGACGGGGAATAGGAACACCGAAAACGACCAAACGGACGTGGAAAAGCAGGCTGCTGCGTCCGCGGAAATAGGGTCGGAGGTGGCAACGGTCAATCCGGGGGAGCCGGGCGGCGCCAAGACCCCCCAGTGGCGCCACTCCATGAGCATCGGCGACCAGGTGCGTCGGGGCCGGCGGTTTCCGGAGGGTGTGATCTTCAAGAAGCGGAAGTTGGTGGCCCGACAACAGGCGCATAACGAAACCAGCACATTCATGCCGGAGGCTCTAAGTCGGTTGGCGTCGGCGTTGGGGATAGGAGGGGGAGATGGGAATAACCCAGACGGAGCTGACGGCGATAGCACGAGTACTCCTGTGGAGGATTTCACGCCCGCGTTGATAACGAAAGACGATGCCAGCGGGAAAGACAAGCCCCTTTTCGGCAAAGCCGCGCAGAAGTCGTTGATCCTCGAGTACTCGAACACGCTGAAAGAAACCTTCATCCGCGTCCCCTGGTTCCAGATCCACTGGAGAACGCCCACGACGCAGAATGAGGTCCATGCCAACGTCATCTGCATGGGGGCGAGGAGTTTGATACTGAAAATCGGCGGTGGAAGTGAGAGACACACCGTCACGAGAGGAACAGGTGGCGGGCTCGGCCAGGGCGGCAAGAAGGGCAAGAAGACCACGGAAGACAGGTGGCAATATTCTCCCTTCGAAAAAGAGCTCATGACCCACCTCTTCGGTACGCGTGTAGCCGGAAATCCGACCAAGATGGGCAAGGCGCTGATTGCGCAGCGGGAGGACGTAGCACGGAAGAAGGAACAGGCGAAGGAGTCGAAGGAGATGAAGAAGAGAGTTGACAAGAAAAAGGACTCGGAAGATCCCAGACTGAAGGTCACGGTGGTCGCGGATGCGCAGGCCAACTCGAGGATCGGAACGTCGACGGCGTCACACGAGGGGGGCAATTTCGAAAGCGCCCAGATCGCAAAGGCAAAGGCCCAAGGTCAGGCCAAAAAGGAGGCACGTAAGGCGAAGAAAGAGGGTGACAAAAAGGGGGATTCGAGTGGGTCTTCGGATTCGGAGTCTTCGGACTCATCGGACTCCGATTCTTCGAGTTCCGACTCTTCGGAGTCTGAGCAGACCCAAGCTGCTTCCCAACGCCGTCTCCGGTCCGTCCTTTCCTCCAAGATGGCCACGCAAATGATTGGTCCGAAAGCACGCCGCCGCCTCGCCGCCAAGTCTGCCCAGGAAATCCGGAAGGCAATGGAGACCCCGCTAACCGCCGACGACATCAACATCCTGATCTCGCTGCAGCAGGACGGCTTCCGCCTCCTCTGCATAGACACGAATCCCGGCGGGGGTTTGACTGTGCCGGACTTCTTAGTCCGGGAGTCGTTTATTATTGCTGTCCTGTTCGTTGTGGTCTTCTTGATGTTGGGGTGTGCGTTATTACTCAGGATTTTCAACTTAACTAAGGCTGCGGAGAAGATCGATAAAACAAGGCGGTATAACTGGCAGTTGAACACCCTCGTCCCCGATGAAGACGCCGTCATGGACAAAAACGTCGCCAAATTCATCGCCGAGCAATCAGCGAAACTGGAGGAAGCTGAGAGAAAAAAGGCTGCCCAAAAAGCTGAGAAGAAGGACACACAGAAGTTTAGGATGGGGGTGGAGACGAAGGGAGCGGCGCCGGGAGGGGTGTTGAGGGAACGGGGGTCCAGGGTGGAAGTTTATGAGGAGGTCGAGGGCACTTCGGGTGCACCCAAGGGTATTCTTCGGAAGAGCGCCGACCTGGGGCTGAGTACCAAGAAGTTCACAGGTCTCGGGGAAAACCCGTCGGCCAAGCCACCAGCTCCTGGTGTAGAGCTCACTGAAATCGCACCCACCAAGTCCGCCAAGCACCAGAAGAGGGAAGAGGCTGCGCAGGAGGAAGAGCAGAAGAAACTCGAGGAACAGAAACGCGTCCTTGAGGAGAACAAGAACGCGGTAGAGGCGTTGAGAGCGGCAGGGGTGCACGTTGTACTGGGGCAGCCGGTGGCTGGGGAGAAGATTCCGGCACCGGCAGCATCGAAATCAAGCACTGCAGGGAGTTCCCAGGCGACGGAGCCGCTGGTGTTGGGTGCAGCTCCTCCGGCGCCATACCCAGAATCCGCCGCCGAAGCAGAGCCCTCCTCCTCCGAAGAGCAAGGCTCTTCGCAGATGAACCTCGTGTCGATTCCGCCGGAGAGCGGAAGCGGGACGGTGACTGAGAATGAGGAAGTCGAGGGAGTCCAAGCTGAACAACCTGTCGTCGAAGTGGCACCCGAGGAGGACGACCCCGTGGAATTCGATAGCAGTACCTTCCGTGAGTCCGAGCACCACCAAGTCACCCCCTATGACGATGACGACGGCATGATGAGCGACGGAGTAGCTGGCAGCGACGGCGTCGGCGGCTGCGACACCGCTTTCATAGCAGAGGACAGCGTGGAGGCGTTCACGAGGGAGTTCAACCTGATCTCTCCGGAACGTAACGATCAGCAGTTTGAACAGCTCCAGTCGGAGTTCCCGGAACAGGCGCAGCAGGGCGGCGTTTTTCCAACGTCGGTAGCCGAAGGGCTGGAGGAAGAGGAAATCATCCTCGCCGAACTCGCTAACTCCGCGTCTGGGAGCAACTCAGCGGAACAGGGGGGTAACTCGGACTCACTGGCGAGTTCACCTGTGCACGCACAGCTGCATCAGTACAGCCACTACCCGCAGTATCAGACTCCCTTCTCCCAAGCCTACCTGTCTTCCGCCCACGATTCCGAGATGTCCAGCGAAGTCAGCCGACGGAAGAGGGAGACGACGTTCACCAAACCAAAACCACCGCCAGGTCACGGTGGTGCGGAATCCTCTCAGGAAGAAGCTGTCAGCCCCAGTCGCCAGAACGAGGATCTGATATCGTCGGCCTTGCTGGAACCACCTCCTGAGGATGGTCAAATGGACCTGATCCAAGAGGAGGAGACTGGCGCCTCTTCGGAGAGTCTGATGCGAACTCAGTCACGCGAGTGACCTCTCGGTGCCAAGCACCGGTAGTGCCTGTACCAATCCAATTTTATCAAAATGTGCGCTCTCTCAAAGTTGATGCGCGTCGTGTTCCTAGGGCGCAGAGGAATGTAGTATGAGGTGTGAGGTAAAGGAGGAGGTAGAGGCGTGCAGGCGTCATGGCATAACAACCCGAAATCTCGCATCACAATCATAGGCCAACCCTGTTCAGAGATTTTGTAGTTTCAGACCCAACCCACCACTGTATGCCACCCAAGCCCCCTCCGCCCTCTATGTCAGGCAAAAAACCTTCTTACACCAACCTCAATCCCAACGCCCCCGGTTACGCCAACAATCGAAACGACCCCGATTTTTGGCAAGGCCAACGGTGGCAAGTCTTCTTAGCGGGACAATGGAAGGACTTCTCACCCGAGGAAGACGGCCAGTTGAAATCAGCGTTCTCGTCGGGGCGAAACATAGCGAACTTGACAGCTCGGAAACAGAAGTACAGGGTGGATTTCGAGCAAATGACGCAGAAAAACGTGTCGACCGAGCCGTATAAGGAACGGAAGATAAGACACCCCTGCGTGAGTGGGCCGTAAGTGGAGTTTTGAAGTGTGTGGTGGCTGAATGGTGGTGATCGTTTGAGTTTGGTTGTGCTGCATGTGTATGTGTCCGTGGTTTCATCCCCGTGAATCTTGATCCTCCCTCTCTCTCAACAGGCCTTCCTCCTACTCCGACCAATCCGCACCTCCCTCAAGCTCCGACAACCCGCAGCGCGGTTCCGACAACCTCTACGCCAGTGCCGGCTACAACCAGGGTTTCGCTGGTCCCACGCCTGATTTCCACACCAATCCCCAAACCAACACCGTTATCACGACTGGCGTACCCCTAGGCGGCCAGACCACAACTAAACCACCCGCTGGTGGTTTCTCGCCCACAGCTCCACCCTCGATGGGCGTTAATCCGCAGTCAGCATCAGGGGGGTCGGGTTCATCCGGAGGAGTAGCGCAGGCGAAATCACCACCGAGCGGGCCAAGTTCACCGAAATCCACCTTCAAGCCAGGCGGAGTGATGATGGGTTCGATGGCTGCCGCTGCGGCGGGAGCAGCCAGTGAAGCAA
>Ga0099798_10144_pt1 | contig 22528 bp, 16 predicted proteins | sample Uncmet_Sort29A_1_FD_89870 | JGI IMG/M metagenome (GOLD analysis project Ga0099798, IMG submission 89870) | Marine eukaryotic communities from CALCOFI LINE 67, Pacific Ocean - CN13ID_Sort29A_1 | ecosystem: Environmental > Aquatic > Marine > Oceanic | place: Pacific Ocean: Monterey Bay | collected...
TTTTGGAATGGGCTCTTAGCTCGTGCATCCAACTTCCGCGTGCGCTCAGCCTCCTGCTCCAGCAGCGAAGACCGGTGAATGTCGTTGTCTGAAGGTTGGAGGGTTGTGGAAAGAATTCGGAGGAATTTGGAAATGAAAAAAAAGGGGGATATGGGAAAACATAGAAATTTGAAAACGAAACGGGAACAAATAAGGGAGAAAAAGGAAAAATTGAAAAGATATTAGATAACAAAAGGACAACAAAAGGGAAATCGCTGAGAAATTGTGTATTTTGTGGGTCAATATAGTGTTGAAAACCCTTACCGCTGAAGAATTGTTCCGCCGCTTGTTCGTACTCGAAATCATCTCCCTCCGAGTAGGGCCCCAGACCGTAATCCATCGCATTTTCCCTGTATGCTGGGGCATCGGAATCTAAATCCCCCCCAAAAGCAGCATCTCCATCCAATTCACTGTACTCATCATCCCCCTCGAGGAAGCTTCCACCATTGCCGCTACCATCACCTCCCTCCCGATTTCGCCCACCACCATTCTCATTCCCTCGCCCACCACCATTCTCATTCCCATTCCCTCGTTCGCCATCATTGTCATTGTCATTGTTGACACTCCCGTTGTTCTCTCCATCGTCTCCATCGGCAGGAGGGGTACTATGTGTGTTTTTGGCAGTTTTGGCAGCCCCTTCTTCAGCAGCGTCAGCTTCGATGCCGTATTCGTTTCTGATGGAGTTTTTCACCGTATCGTGTGCGATGTCTTCGATGAATCGATAACTTGGATCGTTGTCCATCGCATCGAATTCTTCCTCCCGCACATCAGGCTCCAACCCCCCAAAACTATGCAACTTAGCCCGAGCACCCACACCGCGCGTCGGAAGGTAGTTTTCGAAGTGCTGGAAAAGGAAACCGGGGAAGAGTTTAAGAAGGCCACGTACGACAATCATTGAATCAGAAAGAGGGTCTGGTATGTCCGTCCTTCATGTTGTGATGTTGACAATGATGTCTTGATACCTGTAGATAGTTATCGATTTCTTCAAGAGACACATTGTTGTTGATGTCGTCCTTACCTGTAGGTAGTTGTCGATCTCTTCGAGAGACATGTTATTTATGTCGTCCTTACCTGTAGATAGTTATCGATCTCCTCGAGAGACATGTTGTTGATATCGTCCATGGATTGAAGTTGACCGAAATGCCCCCTCAAAAGCAATGTCTTCAACTTCACACTTTCTATGTTCCACGCGTCATCTGCAGCGTTTTCGTGGGCCTGAAAAAGGAACAGTTGCAATTGTGCGGAAGTTTGACGAGCTTTCGTGATGAAATTGTACTTGAGAAGTGTTCGAAGAGGGACTCGGGCGATTCGGGAGGGTAAATAATACAGTTTAGACTGTTTGGTACCTGTTGCAAGAAGCTGTGGTAGAATCGTGCAGTCCATTCGAGGGTTTCTTTTTCGTGAGATTCCATTTTATCACGATCTTCCATGTCGAGAAGATCGATTAAACTGCCCGTATTGGTTATCCTCGGTTGTGGATTCCTCTTTCCAGATTTATCACACCCGTTTAGCCCGCACTTCGCAAACTCAGTTGTCAATTTCCTCAAATCCCTCTCATCACTCTCCGGTTCCGTTGCTGGAGTAGGATCCGCAGGTTTCTTCGCCCTAGGCTGCTGTTCTTTCTTCTTCTTTTCATTTTTTTCGCTGGAATCTTTTTGTTTGTGTTTCTTATGTTTCTTCTTCGCGTGGTGATGCACTTTTGATCCAGCATTGACACCCCCAGATAGCCATTGGCTAAGAGACGCAGTTGGTCGTCCATCTGCAGCTTGTTCTGCTGTTTCTGCTTGGGTATCCTGTTTTTCTTTTTCCCTTTCTGCAGTATCAATGTCATCTGTAACCTCCACCCACGACCCCTCTTTCCTAATCGAAGCCTGCCTTGAATCCGACTCTATGACTGTAGGCTGCTCGGCGGGCTGTTCCGGTTCTGGTCGTTCCTTTTTCAGAACTGGTTTCCTTTCCTCCTGTTTCACGGTAGTTTTCCTCCCGTCCCGCCTCAAATACGCTTCTTCTTCGGAGGGCCTGGGAAAGAAAAATACATAGTCTGATATTCATAGATATTTTTTTTTCTTTTTTTTCTTTTTTTTTCAATGGGAAAAAAAAACAATCTGTTCAACGTTACTAGTAGTCTGTAGAGATTCAAATTTTACCCAGTGCTCTGTTGACCGTTGTCCGTTCGATATCCGTGAGCTCCGGCGAATAAGGCCGAAACGCCCCAAAGGGTACGGATGCGATTTGCCATCTTGTACACTGTAGTGGTTTGATCAAAAAACTATCGAAATTGCTGGTCGGGATGTTCAGGACGAAAGGACTCTTAACTCGAATCAAAACTAGTTGATAAACCTACTAGCGACTTGTTCCCAAATTTTCAGATTTCCCAGATTTCCCAATGGTAGCCCGAATTCAATTACACAATGATCGTTTATTGTACGCTGTTTCAGATTCCATTTGATTGGAAAACAGTCTGTCAAAAACTCGTTCAAAATCTTATCAGATGAATGCAAACTGTACTGAAGAAGACATACTCTAGACATACGGTGATACGCTACATTGCCGTCATTCCTCAATCATTCCTCAATGATTTCATCACCTGAGGATTCTCCCACACAATCATCTCCCATCGCTTTTTCCCCTCCCCGATCTCCATCTCCATCCTTCGCACCCTTCCCATCTTTCTCTCCCTTCAGCACTCCCCTAGAATTGTAATATTATGAGGTTTTGGAATGGTCTCTAAAGCCGCTGCTGCAATGGCTGCGATGTCACAAACCCAACTCAAAGAAAAACTCAAGACCGAAATTCAAATGGGACAGGAATTCAGAAGGTATTTACTACTAAGGACATGCAGAAAACAGAAATTAAAATGGGACAAGAATTCAGAAGGTGAGGACATGCAGAAACAACACTGGTGTCTGTTATGATTTAAGAGCGGAAGTTGGTGGATTGGAATTTTCTTTTTTTCTCTTTCTTTTCGTGTCAGAGTGTCACATTGCAAGATGCTAACCGTGATTGGGCTTCCTTTTTTTTTAGGTTTGGTGCCCTGACTCGTTTGCGTTCCTCGCCTTTCTACGATCCGACGGAAGATCCTCGACCTTCAGTATGGAACTCTGCAAAGGTGAGATTGTGATTTTTTTTCTTTTTTTCTTTTTTTTTTTTTCCTCCTCGCCGTTTTACGATCCGATGGAAGATCCTCGACCTTCAGTATGGAACTCTGCAAAGGTGAGATTGTGATTTTTTTTCTTTTTTTTTTTTCCCTCCTCGCCGTTTTACGATCCGACGGAAGATCCTCGACCTTCAGTATGGAACTCTGCAAAGGTAATCTCCCCGTGAATGTTATCTTGACGATAACGTTTATCAAACTTCCCCGATCGGGGTGTAAGTAGGGTGTAAGTACGTGTACAGTTGATTGGTACCTGGTCTCAGTGGGGAGGAACATATGCATTCTGACTTTTAAACCACCCAATTCCTTCAGCCTCCCGAGAGAGCTCCCGCTTTTGTTCCGACGTCCCTTGTGGAGACGGATCCAGCACCAGCACCAGCGGCCGCTTCCACGGACACAAAACAGGCGGGTGCAAACGGTGGAAACGCGGCACAGGCGGCTGGAGGCACGGGAGAGACCACACCAGGGGAAGGTCAGGAAGAGACAACACCAGCGGAAGGCGGAGGACATCCTGAGCCAGTTTTCGCCTATGACAAAGATGTACGAACAAGTGTAGCTAGAAGCATCCAGGTAAGCTTTAAAATTAGAATAATTTGACTCAAGTTTATTATACAACATAAAACGAGCAAATATGGCGATTTCAAGATTTCGAAAATTTCGGAAAGACGGGAATTGAGGAACGGGGCCTGTTGAGATCAAGACATAATGTGAAGAGTAGGCGACACATCAGACACATCAGTTGTAGGTTTTGCTTTGGTCTAGCTTCGTTGTATGTCTTGTATGTTTTTTTCGATTTCTCTCTCAGGAACGCGAAGAGATGGCTGCTGAGGCAGCGCTACGTCAGGAGAGGCATGCGGAAAACAAACACAGAGACGCCGAGAGCCCACCGCACGATCTCGAAGAAGCGCAGCCGGTAAGTCAAGATGATCGTTTTTTTCTTTTTTGTTCAACAATAATACTCACCTCATATTAAGGGCAATAGGGAACAAGAAGACGAAAACTGAGAGAGGGTGTATGCGATATTAACGCGTATCGTTTTCATCCGTTTGCTCATCCTTTTTCAGGAGAACACCCCAGCTCAGGACGCTACACAGCATACGGCACAACAAGCGGCTCAACAAGCAGATACGGCGCACCACAACAACGTTCGTCCGTGCACTGATATAACAACCGGCCAGCCCTGCTATTCACGGACAAAATATTGAGTTTCTAAAATCTCGGTTTTTCGATGAAGAAAAAAAAATGAAAAAAACAACTCGGGATTTTGTCCGTGATTGTGCACTCAGGACCAGAGGAGGGGGGAGCATGCCGGAGAACCATCGGACGAGGATTCGAACAGGGCCAACAACCTGCTGAATTCGCAAACGGATCAGTATTATTAGTAAAGTTATCAACGTAGACTTCCTGTCGACGCAGCACTGTGCAAAGGATCGAAAAGATCACAAAGAGAGCAAGAGACTCAGAAATCTGAAGATTGAACTATCTGCATACTATTCCGAATGGGAGACTCTAATTGTGAACTAATTGTGAACTATATAATTCCGAAAATAATATAATCAACACATGCCAATGGCAGTGAAACAGATATTATTATTTAGTTGAAAACACCACTGTAGTAACATGGGAATCTAATAACATGGGAGTCATCAAATGAAACACGAATGAAGCACGAATGAACGAACGTTGATCACATCATTGTCATCGTTGTCATCAATGACCTATGGCATCGGTATTATTGGTAATTGCCAAATTCAATCATACTGTTTAGATCGCATTGGGCATACGATATATTATTATACGATTTGGTTCTGTTTTGTTGGTTATCGCATTGGGCATACTGTTTTGTTCTCGCCATTCGAAGCAGGGCGCTTGCAATCATTCAATGACGCAAATCAATTCATCTTGAAACCTGTAGGTCCTATTCGTCTAAATTATTTTTTTCAATCTATGTATTACTCGAGAATTGCTAATATGGAATGGGATAACTGCATCATCGTACGGAGTGCGATAATATAAATCGTACGTCAAATCGTTCGACATCGCTGTATAGCCCGTACTGATCGCTGCGAATCGCTGCAAATCCCTGCAAATCGCTGCGATAGAGAGGAGGATTTCAGGGAAGAAAGAGGGATTTCAAGATGCCCATCCTACCAAACGAGTGCCGCACGCAGGGGGACGCAGCCGCCTGTAAGTCACAGACTTTCTCTGCGTCGCTTACCCAAACTCCGTCAGGTCCCTTTGTATGCAGGTCCCTTTGTATGCATTTGCACGGGGTTCCCTTTGTATGCATTTGCACGTCAAAACAGAAAAAACAAGAAAAAAAAAGAAGAAAAAAAAAAGACACAAAAAGACAAAAAAGAAAAAAAAAGGTTCGAATCTACTGAATTTGATTTATTTCTTGCAGCCTCCTCGTCGGATGATGACGATAATGATGTTAAGAGTCCTACTGACGCCAAAAAAGGATCCGATTCCGAGCACACTTCAGGCATGTACAAATGCATGGTGGTACGAACTGTTACTCTGAATTGAATATTGAAACGCAATGTACAGTACTGATTGTTCGAGCCTCCCCTTGAAATTGTATTGTTTTTCAATTTATTGTTTTATTGTTTCAGTACTTCGCGCTTGCGTTTCAAATTGGAGCTTTTGTCTTCTACATCCGAAATGCCGAAGCAAAGAACGACGCTGGCACACCCGCTTCGACATTTGGAATGGGATGGAAGGTATCAGTTTTTTCTTTTTTCTTCCTTTTTTTCTAGGGTTTAGGTTACCCTGAACTTAAAACTGGAGATGCAAGATTTCGCGACACCCGCATCGAAGAAACAAAAAAAAAAGAATTTTACGGATCGTAAAATTAAAAAATTATTGAATTTTCGAACATCCTCTAAACTCAGATTGCCGCAGTAGTTCTCGAGGTTCTCGGGGGCATAGCGGTTATCATCAAAGGCTGGGACCACTGCTATTTGCTGTAAGACCTTCCTCTCAAGCACTTAGAAGGAAATATTCTTTTACACCGTAATCCACAACTCCACTCATACAACTCCACTCATCACTTCCCTGGACCCTCAATACTTCATCTGACATCTAGATTCTATGGCATGCGTTTTTCTTTCTTTTAAAATGTTTCTTCTTTTTCTTTTTTTTGTACTCCTATACAACAACACGTGAAACAAATTCTTCTCTTCTTTTCAGCCTCTACGCCATCCTCTCCCTGTTGACGGCAATTATCTTCCTGCTTTCGATGTTCGAGCTATGTGGATCCCAGATGTGTAGCTGCTGTAAAAGCTATATCTGGGTCATGATCGTGAATACTTCCGCAAACTTCTATGCCTTTATTGCTGCATGGTACTGCTACACGGACCAAAGGCAACAAGAAGTCGACGAATTCGTAGAAAGAGTGTTCCTATAAATGCGGCAATTTCCTTAAATTCCTGCATTTGTTGTGCACGTTTTCCCACCTATGACACATTTTAGGCACCTCAAAATACGATTGGAAAACGAATTTACGATATTTTTTTGTGCTATTTTTTTGGAGATATGTTTTGAATCTTCTTAGAAAAAACACCATTAAAAAATGATTTGTTAGGGTCAAAAAAATGACCAAAAAAGTGGCAAAAAAAATGGCATGATTTTGAGGATGGATGCCGTATTTATAGGAATACTCCGTGGAAAATGAGAACAAAAAAAAGAAGAAAAAGAATCCCAGTACGGAAGATACTCTACTAACACAAGGCGATTCTCCATTCCGCGGTTCTGTGAAACAACGATCATCGAGCCGACAGAGTGGCGCAAATCCATTCGGCTAGTGCGCCTAGGTCGGATGGTCAACTCCATTCGGCTAGGTGACATTATTCATCAACGTCGTCGACGTTAATACATCAAATGCTTGTAGTCGAGCAGGAGGATAAAAGCTGAGTAGGATAAAACGAATGCGAAGAGTTTCGGTGGAAGGGAGGTACTGGAAAGGAGTGCAATATCGTACTCAGGGAGGAATGTTTGTGGTGGCTCGGTAGGGTGGAGTGGAATGGAACTATCGCATGGGGTAAAATTCATTTTAGCATTCAATTTCAACAGTGTTTACAGTGTTTCACTTTTTACTCTTTTAGTTTCTACGTAATAATCGATTCTCAAAATTTATTCAAAGATTTTATACAGAATTTGTCAAAATTATAATCAACTTACAAGCTATGTATTGCTGTTCCAAACAGATGCATCCAAACAGATACACGATGATAACAAATTACAATGTTCAAAACGAAATGTCGCCTAAACAGGCTCTTCAAAAGTCGGCCTAAACTATTCAAAACTGGCTGTACGACCCTATACTATGCTATTTAAAACTCAAACAACCTTTGTGGTATCTATATCTCAAGCAATAAGACGAGTTTATCTCGCAAACTATTCCGTAATACTAAATACGTGTAGATTTTTTGTATATGCCATGAAGTCATGGTTCTGAGAAATTGAGTAGTTAGTCCCTAGAGTTCGCTAGGATACGTAGTGTAATTGTATACTCCTTTTTTCTACCGCCAACTCTCTGTATTGCGGTTTGAAGCGCAGCTTTCGTGTATATATCTGCAAGCATTTTGAAACATTTGCAAACTCATTGCAATTACGTTAAAACAAAGACCAATTACAATTTGGGAAGCCACTGCAAGAGATTGGGTTAGGTCCTAGCGAAATCAGTTGGGAAACGAATGGGATCAATTGGGTACTGAATTCCAGGGACGAATTATATTATTCGAAACGATATTGGCACTGCCACCAGACCGGAAACGATAGGAAAGGTTTAGAAAAAATTAAATAGAAAAGGTTGATATAGCCGTAGTGTTTCGTGCAGATTTGGGAATTGTGAAAGATGTTGCGTCATCTTCATACCAGTTTCGCCAGCTATGAGCAGGAGCTCATGGGATTGCGAGCGACAATGCTCAATGATGGACTCACACCGGTAAATAGATGGAAATACTTACTTACCGACCTTTACATTTTGTTTTTTTCAAGATAGACTTACTCTTTGCATGTATGATCTGCACTAGTCTCCCTCGTAGCTTAATCGTCCACTTTGGTCCTGAATGTCGACTTTTTCAGTCACTTTTCACCACCTTTTCCACAGCAAACCGCCGGGAAAGCAAAAGATTGGACAGCAAAGTTGAATGAACTCCAACACGAATGCTTCGAAAATAACCACGGGGAAAGATGCTTGGTAAGAACATTAAGGAGAAGATTTCTTATCCAGTAGCATAATCATGATACTGATTCCGAAATTATACATTTTGGTTGCTCTTTTCTGATCAACTCGGATTTTGTTCCTCAAAATTTTCACATCCATCTATGCTTCAGAACCTTTCCCGAGAGCTGTCTCGATTGTTCCTCAAAATTTTCACATCCATCTATGCTTCAGAACCTTTCCCGAGAGCTGTCGAGGGTGTCGGAGATGTTTAGTGATTTGGCAACCACCACACGTGCTGCAGCTGCAGAAGCCAAACATCGACATAACGACATTGTGAGAGCCAAAATCGCCGGTATCAACGATGAAGGCACCCTAGTTTGTGCAGCTATGGCCAACAGCAAAGACAGCAAAGAAACAGAAACCCAAGGAAAGGAGAAGGATACGAAGAGGAATGAGAACTTGAGAGAGTCGTTTTTCTAGAACGTACGAAAGTCCTCAAAGAATGATTCTGCCCTTCATTCACTGAATCATTGAGATTCAGACCTGACAATACATTATCATTGTTGTTTGTCAAATCGAACTTGTGTGTCAAATCGAACTTGTGAACTTTTTTTTCCGTAAACAACCGTATTCCTATTTCAGAGAACTTTCACTCCTATTCCAAGCCATCCGGCATTTTTGAATTGTCATTGATTTGACAAATGAATTGGTTTTCAGAGAACTGAAATGAACGCTACTGTTGACAATGCTCTCGTCATGAAAAGAGTCAAAGACATGTTTGGGAAATCACATGGGAAACCACTGGGGAAACATAAGGAAAACTGTACGTTCACCAAAAATTCTCCCTGACAACTGCATAAAACCGCATACCTAATAGCTGGTGACATAAGAAGTGTTGTAGTTGTATCCTTCGTTTAAGTTTGAGTCGATACAGGTGATTAGCAAGCATGCCCGGCCTTTTAAACGCCGTTTTGACCGGGGCGGAGGACCATGAGTTTCCGTCAGCGGGTTCGGATTCCATTCCTACCACTATTGGAGGAGGAAACGTAGGAGCAAACGCAGGTCACAAGAATACGAGTTTCTTCAATGTGTTGCATGAGCGTCATTCCAACCGTTCTATTGCTGAGAAAATGAGAGTGGATGTCTTCAAAAGGAATGGTTTACCGACAGATGGTGACGATCTGAACGAATGGATGCAGAAATTACATGAATTCCAGAAAGACTGTTTCCTCGAAGATGACCGCGAAGCATGCACGGTAAACCAATTTCAAACCTGTCATGAGTTTTTTTGTGTTGAAAAGTTGCAGTCTGTGAACTTTATAGTTGCTATTAGTGATTAACTTCAACGGAGGTTTGCTCTTCCGTCGGAGCCTGACTTATTGTTTTTTTTTTTTTGTTTCCAGACTGCGGGCAAGGGATTGAAGAAGGCGGCGAACTTTTATGATCCTAATTTATTTCCTTTTCAGACTGCGGGCAAGGGATTGAAGAAGGCTGCGAATTTCTATGCCGATTTGGCACATGAAGCAAAACGAGCCAGTGATGAAACCCTGCGTATAAATCTTAAAGCAAAATACGTTGACATTCACACGTCCTCTACATAGTAAAAACATCACAATGACATGCTACGCTTGTGCCATTCGTACTCTGTACATTCACTGACTGGCACAAATTCTCCTTTGTTTTCAGGTCGCAGCCACGGAGATTTCAGTCATTCGCATGAGTTTGGAGATTTCCGCCATCGTCACACTGAAGAAGAAGATCTTGATCATGTAAGTTTATACTCCCGCCATCGTCACACTGAAGAAGAAGATCTGGACCATGTAAGTTTACATTTCCGTCATCGCCACACCGAAGAAGAAGATCTTGATCATGTAAGTTTACATTCCCATCCCATTGGTGTAGAATTAAGCACTGTTATTGTCATTGAGGCTCAATCACAGAAAGTTGCTCCCAACAATTGCAGAAACGGACTTATTATAATTTTCTTCCACATGATTCAGGTCAAGCTAAAACACACCGTTCTTCTTTTTTTGAACCTCAGATCAAGCCCGACTATTCCGATCCAGACAGTCAGAAGGTAGAAGACCTTGTGAAGCCGTCGGAATCCAAAAAGAAGGGAAAGAACGCCGATGAACAGGCAAAAATCTAAGACTGCGCTAAAATTCACTGCGCGATTTCACCACTCCCAAAATCCTCCAAAAAATTCACATAAATTTAATGATAAAAAAAAAACGAAAAAGAAAAAAAAGGAAAAAAGTGAAAAAAAATTGAAAAAAAGAAGTCTAGAAAAAAAAAGAAAAAATAACGCGCAGTGCGCATCGCGCAAAAATTTGGCCAAAATGGGCAATCGCGCCGTCTTAGATTTTTGTCTGCGATGAAGCTGCAGCCCAGCTCTACAAGGATTTGGAGGATGATAAAAAAGCTTCTGGAAAGGAGGAAAAGAAGGAAGAAGAACCATCAACATTCCAATCCCTCCTCGGAAAACTGAAGAAAAAAATCGGTGGCGCAACCGGAAGCTCTGATGACACTGCTGAACACAACGATGGAAACAAGGCTGAGAAAGCCTTGAGGAAGAAACAGGCGGCTGTATCGGTTGCGGAAAGTAAGGGGGAAGATGTGAATGATACCGATAAGGGTGGGAAAGATGGAGGAGAAGGTGAGGACGAAGACGCCGGAGGTGATGAGGAGGCAGAGGAAGCCGTCGGAAAAAAATCCAAAAAAGCTGGATTCGACGAAATCGGACTCGCAGCACTTGGAATCGCTACTGGGTAAGCAAAAGAAGAAGCATCACATCTACAAAATCGTTTCCTTCTGTTTTTTCTCTGCTGTATTAGTCTGTAACGAGTTTCTGCCTTCGAATCTTTAAAAACACATCAGTCTGAACCATATTCTTCCAAATTCTTTCAGGTACACCAACGCCTTTCCCACAACCACCGACAAGCGAGAAGAGAATCGCAAGGGGCGCTCTGAAGATTTCTTCTAAAACGCTGAATTGAACGTTGAGAATGTCATCGCATAACCACATAATAACAGAGATCTAGAATTTCATACTTTTGACTATCAAGTCATTTTTTCCAATGAAACGAACATATATGAGTCTTGAAATACATTCGATTCCTACGAATCACGTGAAAGCCATTGTTTATTCCCAATGCAGCAACATTAGACTATCATTATTTTTCGAACTATTTCCCGAGAGCTTTTTTTTTGTTAGACCCATGATGAGAATGAGATCAATCGCAATGCACCAACGTGCCACGTTAAGATCTCGCTTGTAAGAACTTAATATATTTTTGAGAACATCAAATGCAATCTGGATGTTGTTTTCCCATTCCTGGCCTGCATTCGTCTATGGCGATGCGGTTTGTCGAGCTCTTTGTTTAAAATTTTGAAGCTGAATATGCACATGAATTGGTCGAATTTTCCAACGCAAAAAAAGTTCCTTCGTCACCATTGAACCATTCTCATTGCTGGTCCGAATTTTGGTCTATCTCTGGCCTTTCTTTCTGGTTCATACCTCTGGTGGTCGGCTTGGTTGCTGGTAGTCCTCTTTCACTCGGGAGTCACGCTCCATTTCATCAATTCTCTCTCCTCGCTTTACCTGCAGTACTATTCGTAGTTACTTGATCGAAGTGGCAAGTGCTATCCAGCACTAGTAGCTTGAGACGACTAAGTAGCAACGTGTTAGTTCGCTAACGTGGTTATTTTACCTTCTAACTTTCAAATTTTCCAATAAGTAGGCCGAGCCTGGCATTTTTTGGGGTTCTTTTCTTTATTAAGTAGTTATCGTACAGCATTTTCAAATTAAGTAATCGTAGTCAGTGTGAAATAGTGCGTTATTTTCGTAACGCATTTTAGTTATCTTCGTCAAACAAACTTTTGCGTGAGCCTAGCATTTATCGAGGCTCTTCTTTACTTGATTCAATCGTAAATTAGTAACGTGCGTTCGTAGTACCGATTTAGCATATTCAGTGTTGAATCAGTGAATTTCCAATATGAATATCGCAGACAAACTCTTCCAACTCGACCAGAAGCAAGGTCGCAACCAACCACCCGCCGCTGATCAGCCAATGCATGCCGAGGAAGACGATTTGTATTCCGAATCTTCCAAAGCATCTCTCGCCGCAAGCATTCAGGCGCTAGCTTGCAAAAGTACCGTTGCAAGTGGCCTTCCCGAAGAAAGCACGCAGCCTTCAGGATCACAGCACACCAATCAGACGAGGGGCAAAGGTGTGACTGGAGTTTCACGTAAATCCACTCGTCGAAAGACAAGCGCTGGAAGAGCGTCGACGCGTGCAAACGCGGTTGAACCGCGCCGCTCGCAAAAATGTGCTCGGCGTGAGGCCCAGCGCGCCAAAACGCTCCGGGCTAGCGTGGTGACTTCACCATCAGCGTCTACCCAGCCGCTCGTCGTAGTGACCACGCAGAAGGGACACCCAGCGGTAGACAATGCCGTTTCAGACCATCCTGTCCGCATTGCCTCCAATGGCCTTCGTATATGTTTGTTTTTGGTTCTTTTCTTCTGTGGTTGCTCTCTGGCGCTTTACGTGTGGATGTTGAATGGCACGGAGAAGTCTGCTGCTACAACGTCTGGTTCAGGCACTCAGTCTGGAGATCACCGTATCTCGAAACAACGTCGCAAGGTCGTGCGGCATTTGCAAACGGGTCTGTCAATACTGGAGGAGTCTTTTGAGGCAGATTCGGAGCCGAAGACGAACATGAAGGTTTCAGGGTTGCCCAGCGTCGATCAGCTGGAAATGTTAGAATCTTTCGTGCCTAAGGAAGGGGATTTATTACAGCCCTTGAAAGCTCGGTCAGTTCTCCGGTTACACTTTCACCCGGGTCGGGAATCGCAACTGAGCCACATGGATATGGAACAAACGAAGAAACTTGAGCTAGCAGCAGAAAGCGAAGTCTCACTACGTCTTGGCACACATGCTGACAAGTTGCAGGTCAGTGCGGAGCTGAAACGGGGGCGAAAGCTCGGGGGTGAATCATTCATGGAAAAGGGTAGGGATGTCACAGAGAACATAGATCTAGAGGTGGTTCTGGAAATAGAGAAGAAGATGTTATCCGGAATGGCCTTAATACCGGCTCCGCAGAGGAGCAAATCTGACTCAATGAGTGAGTTGCGGACGTTTTGGAGCGAAGAAAGAATTACAACGGAGTTGAAACAACTGCTTCGCAGCAGTGGTGATCATGGGCAAATAGGTAAGCTGGACAAGCTGGAAAAGCGGATTGAGAAAGAGTTAGGGGAAGTGCAAAAAAAAGCGAAGGAGTTCTACGAAAAACATAACGGCAACGATACTCTACCAGCTCTACTTGAGGAGGGGAAACGGCTCGAGCGGATAGCTACACATGGGCAGGTAGAAGAACTCCTGCAAATAGCTAAGGCGGAAGCCAAGAAGTTGCGAAAAAGAATGGTGGAACTCTTAGGTGAACAAGTCGCAGGTGATGAACTCGCCAGGATGGATAAGCAAGCTGAGCTTAACAGTCAGTTGGAGGTCCTTATCGAAAAAATTGAGGCTCGAATCACGAATACTAAGCCGCATTTAAAATTTCTTCTGGGCGACAATGTCATAAGGCTAAGTGCGACAGCGAACTGGCCACACCTACAGGAGCTTTTCCAAAAATATGGCAAGTTCGTCGGCGATCGTTGGGTTGACGCTGCTGTGCTTAAACAAGATTGCGTCGATCAGCGCGTTGCAGCTCCGTTCCATGTATTCCAGATGCAACGGGGCTCCATGCGGTTCCAATGTGTGTGTTGCCATGAATTGTATACAGAAGAGAGAGCGGCGTCGAAATGTGAGCCTCGCAAGGTTCCCCTGGGCGAAAACAATTTAACCAATATCATGGGAAGTGAAGAGCGCGCCAAAATGTTGAGTGTTAAGATGCAGCATGCGGTACTAGGAGAGAACAAGTTTGACCCCGCAGCTTTCGACGAGGAGACATACGACCAATTCTTGGTATGCACTTTAGGACAATGCTGTTCGAATTACAATTCCACGCTACAAATTTGCTGTAGCCTAATAACTTTTATTCCATCGAACCATTTTCCCCTCAGAACTGCGGGTACATATACTTCAAGCTGATGAAGCACCGGAAGAAAGAGCCAGAGTGGGAGTACGGGACTATATCAATGGACTCCTTACGAGGCGCTATTAGATTGGCTTTGGGCGCATTGAAGTCCAGTGCTATCATGATTTCTAAAGAACGTCGGGAAGAGGAAATTCAATGTAACTTCGTTGACTGGGATGCGAACGGGCGACTCAGATACCTGCGAAAATCAAGTAGCGGCATAGCTGGAGGTATTAGAGGTGAGTTGAAAGCGCTGTCGAGCACGCCAACTTCTGACGACGGGCAGCAAAAGAACGTGTCGACCAAGTTGGAAACTCGCCAAGTTCGGCGTCACCACAGAATGGCAACGCAGGGTCAAGTCAAACAACTCGTTCAAGCCTCTGAGTCAGACCCCGAGAACTTGCAAAAAAGGATGGTCGAGGTCTTGGGTAAAGAAGCAGCAGAGCGAGAAAGGAAGCAGATCGAGGATAAACTCGAGAAAAATAAACGTCTCAAGGTGCAAGAACCTGGGAATCTCATCACCGAATTACAATCTGCGGTGAAAAAACTCGATGCTCAAGTTCAAAGGTGTGAAAGATATTTGGAACTTGTCACGGGCCTCAGGCAGTCCAAAGAGAAGTTGCAGCAAATGCCGAAAGACAGTTGTCTGACTCAGGTGCAAGATTTGGGCAAATTTGCCGGCGAGTGGTTTCCTGAAAAGAGTGGGGATTTGTTTTTGAAGCTGCAACGCGGGGAACGTAATTTGATCAAACTCATGGGTGATGACAAAGCGAGTGCAAAACAGCTGAGTATCAAGATGCAGCTTGCGGTATTGGGAGAAGAAACGATAAGCCAGTCAAACCTCGACCTGGAGACATATTTGCAATTTTTGGTATTAATTTCACCTTATTTTGGGATAGCGTTGTTGTCTGCTTACTTTAATATGAATTTGCCGAAAACCATGCCAAGTTGGCCTTTACTTACAGAAAACCCCAAACTAAAACGAACATCAATTTCCTACCAGCATTGCGCATACATCTACTTCAAGATTCTGAAGCAGAGGGGGGAAAGTCCGGAATGGAAGGATCGGGACATTTCGATGGACTCATTGGATGTGGCTATTAGACATGCTGTGGGCTTATCGGTCGTCAAAGTTACAAAGAACAGCGGAATGGAGAATCGCCTTGTGTTAGTAGAGTATCTTCCGTACTGGGATTCTTTTTCTTCTTTTTTTTGTTCTCATTTTCCACGGAGTATTCCTATAAATACGGCATCCATCCTCAAAATCATGCCATTTTTTTTGCCACTTTTTTGGTCATTTTTTTGACCCTAACAAATCATTTTTTAATGGTGTTTTTTCTAAGAAGATTCAAAACATATCTCCAAAAAAATAGCACAAAAAAATATCGTAAATTCGTTTTCCAATCGTATTTTGAGGTGCCTAAAATGTGTCATAGGTGGGAAAACGTGCACAACAAATGCAGGAATTTAAGGAAATTGCCGCATTTATAGGAACACTCTTTCTACGAATTCGTCGACTTCTTGTTGCCTTTGGTCCGTGTAGCAGTACCATGCAGCAATAAAGGCATAGAAGTTTGCGGAAGTATTCACGATCATGACCCAGATATAGCTTTTACAGCAGCTACACATCTGGGATCCACATAGCTCGAACATCGAAAGCAGGAAGATAATTGCCGTCAACAGGGAGAGGATGGCGTAGAGGCTGAAAAGAAGAGAAGAATTTGTTTCACGTGTTGTTGTATAGGAGTACAAAAAAAAGAAAAAGAAGAAACATTTTAAAAGAAAGAAAAACGCATGCCATAGAATCTAGATGTCAGATGAAGTATTGAGGGTCCAGGGAAGTGATGAGTGGAGTTGTATGAGTGGAGTTGTGGATTACGGTGTAAAAGAATATTTCCTTCTAAGTGCTTGAGAGGAAGGTCTTACAGCAAATAGCAGTGGTCCCAGCCTTTGATGATAACCGCTATGCCCCCGAGAACCTCGAGAACTACTGCGGCAATCTGAGTTTAGAGGATGTTCGAAAATTCAATAATTTTTTAATTTTACGATCCGTAAAATTCTTTTTTTTTTGTTTCTTCGATGCGGGTGTCGCGAAATCTTGCATCTCCAGTTTTAAGTTCAGGGTAACCTAAACCCTAGAAAAAAAGGAAGAAAAAAGAAAAAACTGATACCTTCCATCCCATTCCAAATGTCGAAGCGGGTGTGCCAGCGTCGTTCTTTGCTTCGGCATTTCGGATGTAGAAGACAAAAGCTCCAATTTGAAACGCAAGCGCGAAGTACTGAAACAATAAAACAATAAATTGAAAAACAATACAATTTCAAGGGGAGGCTCGAACAATCAGTACTGTACATTGCGTTTCAATATTCAATTCAGAGTAACAGTTCGTACCACCATGCATTTGTACATGCCTGAAGTGTGCTCGGAATCGGATCCTTTTTTGGCGTCAGTAGGACTCTTAACATCATTATCGTCATCATCCGACGAGGAGGCTGCAAGAAATAAATCAAATTCAGTAGATTCGAACCTTTTTTTTTCTTTTTTGTCTTTTTGTGTCTTTTTTTTTTCTTCTTTTTTTTTCTTGTTTTTTCTGTTTTGACGTGCAAATGCATACAAAGGGAACCCCGTGCAAATGCATACAAAGGGACCTGCATACAAAGGGACCTGACGGAGTTTGGGTAAGCGACGCAGAGAAAGTCTGTGACTTACAGGCGGCTGCGTCCCCCTGCGTGCGGCACTCGTTTGGTAGGATGGGCATCTTGAAATCCCTCTTTCTTCCCTGAAATCCTCCTCTCTATCGCAGCGATTTGCAGGGATTTGCAGCGATTCGCAGCGATCAGTACGGGCTATACAGCGATGTCGAACGATTTGACGTACGATTTATATTATCGCACTCCGTACGATGATGCAGTTATCCCATTCCATATTAGCAATTCTCGAGTAATACATAGATTGAAAAAAATAATTTAGACGAATAGGACCTACAGGTTTCAAGATGAATTGATTTGCGTCATTGAATGATTGCAAGCGCCCTGCTTCGAATGGCGAGAACAAAACAGTATGCCCAATGCGATAACCAACAAAACAGAACCAAATCGTATAATAATATATCGTATGCCCAATGCGATCTAAACAGTATGATTGAATTTGGCAATTACCAATAATACCGATGCCATAGGTCATTGATGACAACGATGACAATGATGTGATCAACGTTCGTTCATTCGTGCTTCATTCGTGTTTCATTTGATGACTCCCATGTTATTAGATTCCCATGTTACTACAGTGGTGTTTTCAACTAAATAATAATATCTGTTTCACTGCCATTGGCATGTGTTGATTATATTATTTTCGGAATTATATAGTTCACAATTAGTTCACAATTAGAGTCTCCCATTCGGAATAGTATGCAGATAGTTCAATCTTCAGATTTCTGAGTCTCTTGCTCTCTTTGTGATCTTTTCGATCCTTTGCACAGTGCTGCGTCGACAGGAAGTCTACGTTGATAACTTTACTAATAATACTGATCCGTTTGCGAATTCAGCAGGTTGTTGGCCCTGTTCGAATCCTCGTCCGATGGTTCTCCGGCATGCTCCCCCCTCCTCTGGTCCTGAGTGCACAATCACGGACAAAATCCCGAGTTGTTTTTTTCATTTTTTTTTCTTCATCGAAAAACCGAGATTTTAGAAACTCAATATTTTGTCCGTGAATAGCAGGGCTGGCCGGTTGTTATATCAGTGCACGGACGAACGTTGTTGTGGTGCGCCGTATCTGCTTGTTGAGCCGCTTGTTGTGCCGTATGCTGTGTAGCGTCCTGAGCTGGGGTGTTCTCCTGAAAAAGGATGAGCAAACGGATGAAAACGATACGCGTTAATATCGCATACACCCTCTCTCAGTTTTCGTCTTCTTGTTCCCTATTGCCCTTAATATGAGGTGAGTATTATTGTTGAACAAAAAAGAAAAAAACGATCATCTTGACTTACCGGCTGCGCTTCTTCGAGATCGTGCGGTGGGCTCTCGGCGTCTCTGTGTTTGTTTTCCGCATGCCTCTCCTGACGTAGCGCTGCCTCAGCAGCCATCTCTTCGCGTTCCTGAGAGAGAAATCGAAAAAAACATACAAGACATACAACGAAGCTAGACCAAAGCAAAACCTACAACTGATGTGTCTGATGTGTCGCCTACTCTTCACATTATGTCTTGATCTCAACAGGCCCCGTTCCTCAATTCCCGTCTTTCCGAAATTTTCGAAATCTTGAAATCGCCATATTTGCTCGTTTTATGTTGTATAATAAACTTGAGTCAAATTATTCTAATTTTAAAGCTTACCTGGATGCTTCTAGCTACACTTGTTCGTACATCTTTGTCATAGGCGAAAACTGGCTCAGGATGTCCTCCGCCTTCCGCTGGTGTTGTCTCTTCCTGACCTTCCCCTGGTGTGGTCTCTCCCGTGCCTCCAGCCGCCTGTGCCGCGTTTCCACCGTTTGCACCCGCCTGTTTTGTGTCCGTGGAAGCGGCCGCTGGTGCTGGTGCTGGATCCGTCTCCACAAGGGACGTCGGAACAAAAGCGGGAGCTCTCTCGGGAGGCTGAAGGAATTGGGTGGTTTAAAAGTCAGAATGCATATGTTCCTCCCCACTGAGACCAGGTACCAATCAACTGTACACGTACTTACACCCTACTTACACCCCGATCGGGGAAGTTTGATAAACGTTATCGTCAAGATAACATTCACGGGGAGATTACCTTTGCAGAGTTCCATACTGAAGGTCGAGGATCTTCCGTCGGATCGTAAAACGGCGAGGAGGGAAAAAAAAAAAAGAAAAAAAATCACAATCTCACCTTTGCAGAGTTCCATACTGAAGGTCGAGGATCTTCCATCGGATCGTAAAACGGCGAGGAGGAAAAAAAAAAAAAGAAAAAAAGAAAAAAAATCACAATCTCACCTTTGCAGAGTTCCATACTGAAGGTCGAGGATCTTCCGTCGGATCGTAGAAAGGCGAGGAACGCAAACGAGTCAGGGCACCAAACCTAAAAAAAAAGGAAGCCCAATCACGGTTAGCATCTTGCAATGTGACACTCTGACACGAAAAGAAAGAGAAAAAAAGAAAATTCCAATCCACCAACTTCCGCTCTTAAATCATAACAGACACCAGTGTTGTTTCTGCATGTCCTCACCTTCTGAATTCTTGTCCCATTTTAATTTCTGTTTTCTGCATGTCCTTAGTAGTAAATACCTTCTGAATTCCTGTCCCATTTGAATTTCGGTCTTGAGTTTTTCTTTGAGTTGGGTTTGTGACATCGCAGCCATTGCAGCAGCGGCTTTAGAGACCATTCCAAAACCTCATAATATTACAATTCTAGGGGAGTGCTGAAGGGAGAGAAAGATGGGAAGGGTGCGAAGGATGGAGATGGAGATCGGGGAGGGGAAAAAGCGATGGGAGATGATTGTGTGGGAGAATCCTCAGGTGATGAAATCATTGAGGAATGATTGAGGAATGACGGCAATGTAGCGTATCACCGTATGTCTAGAGTATGTCTTCTTCAGTACAGTTTGCATTCATCTGATAAGATTTTGAACGAGTTTTTGACAGACTGTTTTCCAATCAAATGGAATCTGAAACAGCGTACAATAAACGATCATTGTGTAATTGAATTCGGGCTACCATTGGGAAATCTGGGAAATCTGAAAATTTGGGAACAAGTCGCTAGTAGGTTTATCAACTAGTTTTGATTCGAGTTAAGAGTCCTTTCGTCCTGAACATCCCGACCAGCAATTTCGATAGTTTTTTGATCAAACCACTACAGTGTACAAGATGGCAAATCGCATCCGTACCCTTTGGGGCGTTTCGGCCTTATTCGCCGGAGCTCACGGATATCGAACGGACAACGGTCAACAGAGCACTGGGTAAAATTTGAATCTCTACAGACTACTAGTAACGTTGAACAGATTGTTTTTTTTTCCCATTGAAAAAAAAAGAAAAAAAAGAAAAAAAAATATCTATGAATATCAGACTATGTATTTTTCTTTCCCAGGCCCTCCGAAGAAGAAGCGTATTTGAGGCGGGACGGGAGGAAAACTACCGTGAAACAGGAGGAAAGGAAACCAGTTCTGAAAAAGGAACGACCAGAACCGGAACAGCCCGCCGAGCAGCCTACAGTCATAGAGTCGGATTCAAGGCAGGCTTCGATTAGGAAAGAGGGGTCGTGGGTGGAGGTTACAGATGACATTGATACTGCAGAAAGGGAAAAAGAAAAACAGGATACCCAAGCAGAAACAGCAGAACAAGCTGCAGATGGACGACCAACTGCGTCTCTTAGCCAATGGCTATCTGGGGGTGTCAATGCTGGATCAAAAGTGCATCACCACGCGAAGAAGAAACATAAGAAACACAAACAAAAAGATTCCAGCGAAAAAAATGAAAAGAAGAAGAAAGAACAGCAGCCTAGGGCGAAGAAACCTGCGGATCCTACTCCAGCAACGGAACCGGAGAGTGATGAGAGGGATTTGAGGAAATTGACAACTGAGTTTGCGAAGTGCGGGCTAAACGGGTGTGATAAATCTGGAAAGAGGAATCCACAACCGAGGATAACCAATACGGGCAGTTTAATCGATCTTCTCGACATGGAAGATCGTGATAAAATGGAATCTCACGAAAAAGAAACCCTCGAATGGACTGCACGATTCTACCACAGCTTCTTGCAACAGGTACCAAACAGTCTAAACTGTATTATTTACCCTCCCGAATCGCCCGAGTCCCTCTTCGAACACTTCTCAAGTACAATTTCATCACGAAAGCTCGTCAAACTTCCGCACAATTGCAACTGTTCCTTTTTCAGGCCCACGAAAACGCTGCAGATGACGCGTGGAACATAGAAAGTGTGAAGTTGAAGACATTGCTTTTGAGGGGGCATTTCGGTCAACTTCAATCCATGGACGATATCAACAACATGTCTCTCGAGGAGATCGATAACTATCTACAGGTAAGGACGACATAAATAACATGTCTCTCGAAGAGATCGACAACTACCTACAGGTAAGGACGACATCAACAACAATGTGTCTCTTGAAGAAATCGATAACTATCTACAGGTATCAAGACATCATTGTCAACATCACAACATGAAGGACGGACATACCAGACCCTCTTTCTGATTCAATGATTGTCGTACGTGGCCTTCTTAAACTCTTCCCCGGTTTCCTTTTCCAGCACTTCGAAAACTACCTTCCGACGCGCGGTGTGGGTGCTCGGGCTAAGTTGCATAGTTTTGGGGGGTTGGAGCCTGATGTGCGGGAGGAAGAATTCGATGCGATGGACAACGATCCAAGTTATCGATTCATCGAAGACATCGCACACGATACGGTGAAAAACTCCATCAGAAACGAATACGGCATCGAAGCTGACGCTGCTGAAGAAGGGGCTGCCAAAACTGCCAAAAACACACATAGTACCCCTCCTGCCGATGGAGACGATGGAGAGAACAACGGGAGTGTCAACAATGACAATGACAATGATGGCGAACGAGGGAATGGGAATGAGAATGGTGGTGGGCGAGGGAATGAGAATGGTGGTGGGCGAAATCGGGAGGGAGGTGATGGTAGCGGCAATGGTGGAAGCTTCCTCGAGGGGGATGATGAGTACAGTGAATTGGATGGAGATGCTGCTTTTGGGGGGGATTTAGATTCCGATGCCCCAGCATACAGGGAAAATGCGATGGATTACGGTCTGGGGCCCTACTCGGAGGGAGATGATTTCGAGTACGAACAAGCGGCGGAACAATTCTTCAGCGGTAAGGGTTTTCAACACTATATTGACCCACAAAATACACAATTTCTCAGCGATTTCCCTTTTGTTGTCCTTTTGTTATCTAATATCTTTTCAATTTTTCCTTTTTCTCCCTTATTTGTTCCCGTTTCGTTTTCAAATTTCTATGTTTTCCCATATCCCCCTTTTTTTTCATTTCCAAATTCCTCCGAATTCTTTCCACAACCCTCCAACCTTCAGACAACGACATTCACCGGTCTTCGCTGCTGGAGCAGGAGGCTGAGCGCACGCGGAAGTTGGATGCACGAGCTAAGAGCCCATTCCAAAA
>Ga0099798_10145_pt1 | contig 22450 bp, 19 predicted proteins | sample Uncmet_Sort29A_1_FD_89870 | JGI IMG/M metagenome (GOLD analysis project Ga0099798, IMG submission 89870) | Marine eukaryotic communities from CALCOFI LINE 67, Pacific Ocean - CN13ID_Sort29A_1 | ecosystem: Environmental > Aquatic > Marine > Oceanic | place: Pacific Ocean: Monterey Bay | collected...
GGTTTTCATTTTCGATTTTCATTTTCGATTTTCTTTTTTTTTTTTTTTTTTCGATTTTCATTTTCGATTTTCATTTTCGATTTTCATTTTTTTTTTTTTCGATTTTCATTTTTAGATTTTTGGAGGAGCGGGTGAAAATGTCACTCACATCACTCGATTTCAAACCACACAAATCTGACGAAAAATCCTCTTTTCATTTTCAGAATCGTGTCGAGCTTTTTTCGTCAGATATCTTTGGTTTCAGAATGAGTGATCTGAGTGACATTTTATTTTTGTACAATGCGTGTGTGTGTGTGTGTTTTACAAAAATAATAAAACTTCTCGTAATAATGTATATCTTTGTTTACATTGTACGCGTACGTGTATCTGGAGGGGGGGTGGGGGGGGGAAGGAAGGAAGAAAAAATGTCACTCACATCACCCAATTTCAAACCACACAAATCTGACGAAAAATCCTCTTTTCATTTTCAGAATCGTGTCGAGCTTTTTTCGTCAGATATCTTTGGTTTCAGAATGAGTGATCTGAGTGACATTTTTTTTTTTTTAACACGAGGCTCCCATACCAACTATTAGGCAGAAATCAACCAAAAACGACAACCTCAACTTTTATGAGAGTCTGTCGATTTGGAGTTGAGCGGAAAAGCGTTTGTATTCGGCTTGCTTTTTTTGTTTCGTAAGAAAAAATAAAATTATAAAGACCTTGTAAAAAATGTCTTTTCAAAATAATGAGTCATCGTGTGTGAAAAATTTCACCGCCACCATCCATTGTCTTTTCTCCATGTTGAGAATCCAAGGCGAGGCTGACCGGTTCCATACCGTCAAGACGTTTACTTTCCACTTTACTTCGACTGATTCGGATCGTTATGACGTAGCGTTAAGCGAAGTCAGACAACTGATCGAGGCATATATGGCTGGTGCTACGTTCACAAGTGGATACCTCGAAAACCGAGAGGTTCAATTTCACGGATTTGTCGATGTCGCAGGCAGGAAAAACACTCGTATCAACGATCGCGAGTATCAGCAACACAGGCGTTACGAGGACGATAAAGTTGTATCGATTTCGTCTCCCGATACTGCCGAGAAAACACGACGTGCTCAACAAATGTTCGAGTTGATGGAGATGACTGATGTTACGATGGCTGAACATCCCATGCGCGGGATCTTTCGTCGATTCCATGGCGATTTTGACGTGATTGACCTCACCATCGACGGGAAGAAGGCGAATTGTGTCTTTGCCTACCTCAAAAAGCGATACCACGACAGAGAAAAAATTGCGATCAGAGCTTTGAAGACACCGGAAGCATTCATCGAGGCTTGTAACTTCGTTGGTTGGTGTGCTCCCGACGACCTCCGCTTGCTCCCACCGCTTCTCAAGACTTTAGATCAAGGCGTGACCCCATTGCACGTGAAGAATTTCTGCATCAAGACCAAGATCAAGTGCCGCGGGTTTGATTTGGGCCGACGACTGATCTGCGATAATGAAAACTACCTGAAGGCTGGTGGTAAGGGGAGCGTCCTGAACTTCGTTGTTTGTGATCATCACATGTACCCCCTGCGGAAGGAGTTGAACATGAGTATTGGCGTCAAAGATGGGCACAAGAAGGGGAGGTTGCAATCTGGCGCAATCGTGAATGTCGGGGAAAGCGAAGAACAACGTTTGGTCCGGCAATCGCGGGTGGGTGATGACGAGAAGAAATATAATGACTTGAATCTCGGAGAATTGAGATCGCTTGCTTACGAACCTGTCGCGATTTCCTACACGGATCCGGCGAGCGATGTCTTCCTTTCGGTTTGGTGTGCGACGTTGAAATTGCGATCGAGAAAGTTTCTGGACAACGATACCTTCGAGATCCGACTGCGAGAAGAAGATTTGGTGAGCTGCTTTTATCCCACTGCGGTCCGATCATTCACCGAAGACAATGTGAAAAAAATGAACAAGGACAAACTCGTCGAGATGTTGGTGTTGCGAGGCGTCAGCGTCGATCGTTTGAAGAAGAAGATGAAAAACGAGCTCGTGAAGTTGCTGTGGGATGATGTGTTGAAGCCGGAAGAGAAGCAGATCGGTCGACGGAAGAAGAAGAAGAAGATTGTTGTTGCGGAGAAGAAGGTGGAGAAGAAGGAGGAGGCGGAGAAGGAGACGAAGAAGCTAGGGAAAGTGCGCCTACTCTTCAACGTCTGCACTTCGAAAAATCTGACGGTCGTCGAGTTGGAGAATCTGCAGGACCTACCGACAGTGATTGCCTACGATGGCGAACAGATCAAAGCGCGCGAACTGTTGGCGATGAAGACGGAGTTTCTTGTCAAAGGCGTGGATTTGGATCTCGGCGCTGAATTCCCGAATTGGAAGGAGAATATCGACTTTGTATTTTCCCAACCGCTTGAAGATCTTCGATTCGCGTTGGAGAAGATTGGTAGCGGTTCAGACAAGTCGCCAGCTCTCTCGTTCTTTAGCCAAGTAATTGGGGCTGTCATCGCCACAAGAACCGGCACAATCAAGCATGCGGAGAACCATATCAACGGGCTGTTCTTCGACATTGTGAAAGATAGCGGTGTTCTCTATTCGCAAAGGTGGGCGTCTGGTGCTTCGTTCGACCGCTGCTACAGGATCGATTACAAGTCAACTATTCGTCTCGTCGCGCACACACAGTACGACGCCGTCAGAAACGTTATCCACGCGCTGAAGGGAGGTCTCACGGCGGCGGCGGGTCTGAAGTTCAAGGGGCAGTCCGCGCCGAAGCTTGGCCAAGAACTGTTTGCGAAGATGATGAAGAAGGACGACGACTCGATTCCTCGGCACCATTCCTTTACCAACGATGCCCTCCGCCGCCTGTTCCGGAGCCCTCTCTTCCAATTTCGTTCCCGTTGCCACAACTTCTTGAGTGAGGACGACGAGAAGCTGCTGCGAGAGTGCTCTCCAGAACCGTCTATTTCCTCGATCGATATCAAAAGATGTTTCACCTCGATCCTGCTCGGCACCGACGGTCACGAGTGGTCTGTTTGCGACGCTCTCTGCGATATTGAAAAGTATCACGGCGATCCGAAAAAAGCTCCTCGCAAGCCGGGATGGTATTATGCGCGCGCCGGCACCACGTTTCCTCTGCAAGGCGATCATTGGTATCACTGCGGCTTTCTTATGGAGATCGAGAAGGAAGGACAGAAGCTGGCGACGGCGGGCGAAGATAATCCGTTCACGTTCGAGATAGAGCTGCAACTGCTACCATCCACTGTTCTTGCGAGCGACTACTTCAAGAAGTGGATCGAAGCCGTTTACAAGTTCTTTCCTTCGAATCTGCGCAAAGATGTCGTGAATCATTTCCTAGGATGTAACAATCGATTTGAGACTCGCAGTATCGAGAAGCAGTTTGTGGATCAGGACACAGCGCTCTGCGAGTTCAGCCATACTGGTGCTCTCCCTCGCAAGCATCGACAGTTCGATTGTTTCGAGATCAACCGACCCAAGAAGACTCGTCTCAACGAAACTGGTACTCTGATCTACAACCAAGTCATCGCGATCGCTAACCTCCGGGCCTACCGTTTGATGAGGGGCATCCGAGGAGTGAAAATATTGTCGGTGAAGACGGATTCAATCCAATTCATCCGCGGTGCCGAATCATCTTTGACTCATGATGTTGCGGGTTGTCTCGATGTCGCGTGCGCGGGTTGTGGTGGCGGAGATGAGAAGTGCTTGATGTGCATTGGCGGATACCAGCTCGAGGCCGATGGTGATTACCCGGTCCGCAAGATCCCGAAAACGACGACGACAACGTTTGCTGAAAAGACATATCGCAGCGCGGCTGGTCTTGTTCGCATTCCTCTGTCCAAGATCGCAACATTCACTGCAGACTTCGCGTTTGATCAAAGTTTTTTGAACGGTGACGAATCGGTGTGCGGTCCAGAACAGCGAATGGACGATTTCTTCAATGGGTACTCGAACGATTGGGAGACGCGGAAGATCGAGGATGTAGACTTTGCACTGGTCGGGGAGGAGCATTCTCAGCGGGCGGTAGCAACTGATGTCGTGCGTCTCTTGCAAGATGAGGGGGAGAGTGTCGCTATCGAAGGTCGCGCTGGTACGGGCAAAAGTTACACGACGAAGATGGTGGTTGAAGACCTGCTCGCGGTCGGTCAAAAGGTCGCCCTCCTAGCTCCAACTAACGCAGCTGTCGAGAACTGTCGGACGATGGTCAAGGTGATCCGACAAGGCGACAATGTCACGATCGGTGGAAGGTCGGGTGTCGTTGTCGAGGTTGAGGATGACAAGGTTCGAGTTCGCTACGATGATGACGATAGCACGGATTCGCTCGATAACGGTTCTCTACATGAGCTGGTGGAAGACGATGCTGTTCTGGAATACTTGAGTCGCGACGAAGTCAAAACCGCCGTTGACAAAGGAATTGAAGAGAAGAATTTGACAATGGCGACGATCCACAAGTTTTTCCACTTCCAACGCAATGGAAAAGTGCCGAAGACGTTTTACAAAAAGGCGAAGAACATTGACGTCCTCATAGTCGACGAGTTCTCGTTGCTCGGACCCCTGGCGTTGATGTTTCTCCACGTGGCGAAGGCAGTGAACCCTGGCCTCCGTCTCGTCTGTCTTGGTGACTATAGACAACTACCCAACCCCACAGCTCGGAACGCAGACATCTACGAGACACGGGTCTTTCGCGAACTGGTCGATTACAACACGATCGAGCTGACGACGAACCGGAGAAGCGACTACTACTTGCGCAGACTGACTGACACATGGTTTGATGACGGCAAATTCGACACAAACATCATCGACGAGTACAAAAAATGGTGCATGACCGCGACAGTGATGGAGTTACGCGAAGCAGATGCCGAGAAAATCTTGCTCAAGTTGCGGTCTCAGTTAAGAGATGCTGAAAGGAGAGCGGTGACCGATCCGGCATCATTCGGTCTGTTCGATGCGTACATTCTTCAAAAGGAAATCGCCGAGGTCGTTGCTGGGACGTCGTTGCTTCTTGAGCCTGAGGAAAGCGTTTGCAATATCGAAATGTACGAGCTGCTCTCCCGGTGCGGATGGAACACGACGCAGGACTTTCTCACTCGCGTCAACCTTGTCTACACCCACGCCACACGAAGAATGCTGAATAACATGTGTGTCTCCAAATTCGGAAAAGGCAAGACTGTCCACGAAACGTGTATCACGCCGGAAATCGGCACGGACTACAAGACGCGGATCAACCACGACATGGTTCTTTTCGATGGAATGCCTCTCATCTGCCGCCGTTCGAACAAGAAGTTCACTCTGAATGAGGAAAAGGGCGAGGATGATCAATGCATCGTGAAAGGTGAAATCTGGAAAGTCGTTGGTGATCCAACTTCCAAATCTGTGACCATCTCACTGCTCAGAGATCCGAAGCAAATTCGAAGGGCTACGTCCAGAGACATCGCGACACACTTTGAGATGGGTTACGCGCGGACAGTCGACTCATCCCAAGGACTCACGATCTGTACACCATTCGGAATATTCGACGCACACAGAATTTTCAAAACCGGGCAGTCACAATTGAGTCGTCGGCGTGGGTACACTGCTTTGACTCGAGCAACGTGCATCGCCAACATCCGACTGTACCCCATCTCAGCGCCGCCCCAGATTGAACCAAGACATTTGAACTTTGCGCGATTCGTTCTCTACGATCTGAAGAAAGGAATGTCCGCGCCTGATCTGACTACCGAGAAAGTGTGGAAACTTGGGTACGACGCCGGGTGGTGCTGCCATCATTGCGGGAAGCCGACACGCGACAAATGGAGCTTGGATCGCATCAACAACGCCATCAGTCATAACATAGCGAATTGCGTCTGGTCGTGCATCACGTGTAACCAGAAGCGCGGAAATGACATATGGTGATGTGTGTAAAAAAAACAAAAAAAAATACATTTACATTAATCAAATACGCGTAATTGTATATCGCTCAAGCCAATCTTTCGAGCTGAGTCGCCTGTATTTCTGACCTTTGCGGCGGAATATAGAATTGAACCTGTTGCGACTCATGTTATTCAGAATTGACTTACGAATATCATCAGTCGTCCGAAAGAAATAATTACGAGAATTCGTCTTATCGAGTACTCGCCAGTGAACGGCCTTTTGAATCGCGAATTTTGTGCGCATCTTTAAATAATTCTTCTCTTTTTTTTTTATATATATTATTTTTTTGTTTTGTGTGCACCAACATCGTCATCAAAAACTGGGGAAATTGGACACGGCTTGCGAGTCACGAAAACTGCTGGGGTCTGCTCCTCCTCCTCCTCATCCTTCTTTTTCAGACCCTTCCGTATCTTCTTAATACAACAACAAAACTGCAGCAGCCACTTCGGTAGCATTCTCTAGCCCCTCTTTTATTTAGCAATATATTTTTTTACACGGAAGACTGAATCTGAATAGAACCATCACTACTCGAGACACTCTGCAGATGAAGGTACTGGTGCCAGACGGAGAGCGTGTAATTGGTAGTGCCAGTTCCGTTATTAACCTGGACAGACAAGGTGGGAGCGCTCAGGACAGCGAGAGAGAGAGCGCCAGAAAAAACTGCAGCGTCGTCGTACAGACTCCAATCGATGCAGAAACATTGTGAGGATGGCTTGGGCTGAGAGGTACCAGATGTGTAAGCCAGCGCACGACCAGAATTCCAGACGACTGCGAGCTCACGAAGGGGGATGTTCGGAATGATGTCGCGCCCCGACGCCGTGACAGAAACACGATCGACGTCACCGGAGGAAGAGATGACTGACTTGCCGAGATCCACACCACGATGCCTTTGCTGAAGGGTGTTCGTTGTACTGTCGATCTCTTCAGACTTCCGAATACAGAAGTATGTTCGAGTGACAACGGAATTGCATTTAAGCTCGGTTGACAACTTCACTGCACCACTGGTCGCCGCCCCCTTGGTGTTTGATTCGGTGTAGAAAGAACTAGACAGCTGAACCAGATTCTTGCCTAGCGGAAATTGAGCCTTCTGGAGTGCCTTGTAATCGGGCTCACTCATCGAGGCGTAATGACAGACCATCCTCGTCCTATCGCCGTCAATCGCCCACCGCCCGTCACCGAGCTCGCCTTTGCCGGTGTAGGGTGTAGTTGTTCCTACGATCCCGGTTCCAACAGCAACTGCAGTCGTGTTAAAGGTGACCTCCAGCGCGAGAGGTGCCAAAAAGCGCGTGTCTAGGTAAGTAGAAAATGAGCTGAAGTGCGGAAACAGCATTGGGATGTTCAGGTACAAATACTTATCGGTTCCTGTAGCTGCGGATTCCATCTCAGTTGTTGACGGGTTTTCGATGAGTCCCATTGCATAATTATCTCGCTGCTCCTTCGACATGTCCATGATCAGCCCCCAGATCGCTTCACCGGTCAGTTCACTGATCACTCTACTCGAAGTGGTCAATTTTACCTTTTTAATGCACGCCAGACCAAACCAGTCCGGGAGGAGAGTGTTCTGGTAAGCCGTAAACACCTCCGGAGTAGCACCGTCACCAGCTTGCGTCTTACCTGTCTGCTTCAGGACGAGTCGTAGATTGGCAGCCTTGAGCAAAGAAATACGCGGGATGAAAAAGTGAGATTCGTTGCCAAAACCGATCGAGCTGGAATTAGGAGCGACCTCGACAGACTCAAACGAGACCGGCTTAGTGCTCTTTGCGATCGAATATACAAATGGGTTTTCAGTCCGGGCATCCTTCGTCAAGATGGAGCAGAGAGGGGACTCTTGCTGTGCTGCAATGGTAACGTTCATTTTTGATAAACGCTTTTTTATTTTTTTATTTTACCAAGATTATTTTATTTTTTACAAGTCGCCCCACATTTCCTTTTCTTCAGAATCGAAATATTGAGGAGCTTGCATAGTTAACGAGATCGGTTTCCGTTTCCTAATCTTACAGAATCCCATTATCTTGAGGGGAGGACGTTGCGGGAGGACCTCGTCGCTCATTGTGGGTTCTCGAGAAAACATCTTGAATACGAACGGCCAGAGGAAGGAATGCAAGTGCATCGGGACGTTATATGTGTTCAATGCAGCCTTCACCGATTCTCCGAGACCACCCAGAACGCCGATGTATGCATTATTGAAAAACATATCGGTATACATTTCGCCATAATGCCGATTCAATATGGCTCTTAGCGGCTTATTCACTTCGTCCACAAGCGCGTTTCCCATCTGCATCATAACAGAGGATCCCTCCATTAAGATTCGGCGCGTAGACTCGATCATCCTCATCATCGTAGACGTCGAATTGCAGGCATGGATAAGGACATTATTTGCCTCGGCCGATTTGATCACGCTTTCAGAGGTTTGTGGAATACCATATTCTTCACGAATCATGTTTTCGTATTGTTCCCGAATGAGAGTCACACTATTTTTGTTTCCACTTACGAGAAAAGCATGTCCAGCCGCGATCAATGATGAGTATTGTATTTCTCTTTCATCAGGAATTCGTTTGTTCCGACTTCCCCTCCCACCGCCACGCACCGCCGAACTCAACGCTAATCCGCCCACCACGCCGCCGAGATCTAACATATTCACACCGATCCCAGCCAACAAGATATTCATCCAGTTTCCAACACGAGTGGCGTACGCGATGTCTGTTTCATCAAGTCGACGCGGTATCTGCAATGAACCACCCGACCCACGTTCTCTCATCAAGGCCTGTATATTTGGGTTTTTGAAAGTCGACAACCTCCTCGATCGGTCGAGAAGTGATTCGCCAGGGGAGGGAGTAAAACCTTTCGCCAGTTCTTTAATAAAAGCATTCGTAACTGCCTGCACTGCCTTAACGCTTGTGTACGTTTCGGGTTCGACTCCACCATCTGATCCGTAATTAATCGTTCTTCTCATGTACGCATCTCTCATCACACGATCCACAATACGAAATACTGAATGCAATTTGTTTTGGTTGACTGCGGGATTATAGTTTTTATCGATCACGCCTCTACCAGCACCCGCCCCAGACAAATAATCACGAATAGAATTCTCGCTCTGTAAAATGTCGTCCAGTTGAGATGGTGTGGGCAGGCCTTCGTATATTCTAGGAGTGCTCCACGCGTCTGGAACCGTTCTTAACACTCTGTAGACTCGGTCCATCATCAGCATTGTAAATTCAGCATTGATCGGAGGGGGGGGAGCGGGGCCTGATGCTGGAAACAAATCTCGGTAAATGTGACGGACGATGTCAAGGTAGTTCATACTTTTGGCTTGTCTGGCGGCGACGACCTGGCGAATATTCAACTTTCCGTACGGATATTGACTTCGCTCGTCAGTGCTTGCTCGATGAATGAGTGATATGTCGCGGTATTCGGGACGAGGTTTGATGAAGCCGGGCGCTGACTCCTGTTGCCTTTGATAAACTACACGCACGTTATTGTAGTCGGTCGTCGTCTGCATTGAATACCACCCACTAGGCGTCATCATCTCAATCCACGGAAGAATAAAATTTGTCGCCCTGTACTGAATGGGCCGACTGACATCAAACGCCTGATCACGCCAAATGCTCATCATCCCTAAAATATTCGTCTCAGCCACAATGCTCGTTTCTTGCGATTTTAAGCCTGAAAAGACTCGAGAAAACAAGTCATTAACGCGATCTGGAATATAATCTGAAAGACCCGGAACGCGCGCTACTCGATCACGGACCGTCGTCGCAAAGGCTTTTGTACCGCTGATGAGTTTCGAACCGTAGATACCGTGACTAAAGCCTTTCGCGAGTGATGAAGAGAAAAAATCTAATCGTGCCCCGATATCGAGAAATGCACCAACTAACAACTGAGTTGCCATTGCCCTTGCATGACTGCCATGATTCTTATCTGAATACGAGCCACCTACAACACCGAGAGCTACACCAGTCGCGTATGTAGTCCAATCGCGGTTTAACATCATGTCTAGTCCGAATGTCGTCGTACTTCCGATTTTGTTTAGACTACCGATCTCTTTGTACAAATCAACACCTTTGAATTCGTTCTCGTCAATACGATCTGGTGTGAAATCTCCTGAATCAATTGGTGTGATTTGCATGACGTCTCGCTCAAACGAAGGCGCGTCAGGATTGATAGACGTTCTGCCTCCTGCGTCCTGGTCTCCCGGTACAAAAACCACTTCATCAGGAAAAGGGTTCTTCCCCTTATCATTTACAGAGTACTCTTCTTCATTTTCAAAAGCTTGTGACTCCGCCTCCCTCGCCGCCGCCTCTGCCGCATCCTTCTGAGCCTGAGAAGTCGTTGCCGAAAACCCTTCGCCTCGCTCGGTATCTCCTTCTACATAGAACCCCTCTTCTTCCTCCGGATCCTCTTGTAATTCTACCTCATCCACATCACCCTCCACTTGATCCGCATTACCAGGAAAAGGGGTATTCGCGACCTTCTCATCATTTACAGACGTTCTGCCTCCTGATGTTCGTGGGTCGTCTCTTGGTCTTTGATTCGGTGGAAGATCGATTGTTGGACCAGGACCGGAAGTTGGAACACCGATTGTCACACTACCATCGTCGCCGTCCGTCTTTTCTAGCGAGTCTCCCGGTACAAAAACCTGTTCATCTTCTACCTCTTCCGCATTACCCTTTACATCTACCCCCACCACCACTTCCTCATCGGCGGTTCCCAATCCTAGTGTGTATTCTTTCAGAAGATCTTCTTTGAATTTGTACGGGTTACTCTGAACGAATTGTTTGTATTCAGGACTATTTTCAACAATCTCTTCTTGATACTTCTTTACGAGTTGGTCACCTGACAGAGTAGGTTCCTGTACCGTTTTTAACCAACTTCGGAAGTCTTTCGTTCTCATCAAATCGGTCCACATGCCGGACTCAGATTCGATGTATGTGTACCATGTTTTTGGAGGAGGCCTTTGTTTGATCTGTGCACCACCGCGTAATCTGGGTCGAGTCCCCCTTCCTGCTTGTTCCCAAAATATATCACCCATCGGAAAACTTATTAATACTCTTTTATTTACAAACATCAGAATAATGATGATAGTTCATACTCAAGAGTGAGATAAATTTCCCCAAAATCGCTGTCCGTTGAAGTGACGATCTCACCATTTCTCTTGTTCGTGTAATCGTCGTCGACTTTATGCTTGAAAATATGAAAGTTGAACTTGCTTGGAACATCACCCGAGGCCACCTTAGAATGGCACGGAACGATCGTCAGGCGTTTTTGCTGGGAAACTGGGCAGAAGATGCGCGATGTGGAGGAGAGATCGCCAGAGCAGTGGATACCCGAGCGCGTAAGGAATGGTAGGGCGATAGAATAAGCGCATATATCACCGGGTGCAGATTCAGTACGTGTGCCTCGCTCCAAAACAGTACATGTTCGCAATACCATATTTTGAAAAGGCACGTGGTTTTGAATCCGACACACACCCTCGCCAGAGGAAGAAATCATCGATCGATTGAGACGGAGTGAAAGAATCGGCATGTTTTCTTTTTTCAAAGTATAATAATAAAAAAGGAGATAATGAGCAGTTACTTCGTCAAGACAGATCGCATCGTACTCAACCATCTCAACCAAAGCGGCGATTCAAAATTGGATATCGAAAGCGACGATGCCATCCGGCTACATGCGCCATCGGTCTCCCTTACTGGCGGGTTGGACGCAAAATCCGTCTCCTTACCTACGATCACTTTTAACGGAGCTTCGAACACGATTTCATTTCCAGACAACAAATTAGACGCATTATCTTTTAATGAAGGAACGAATACCTATCTGCGATTCATAACAACAGACACATTCGAACGAGTAGTGATTGGGAAGGATCTAAACATGTCAGATAAAGGTATTGAAGACGCGAGTTGTCTGAAATTGGCGGAGACCTCGACAGCTCCAGCGGGCGCGGACGATCAGATTTGGTGCAAAAATACCACTCCACACAGTCTCTACTTCACAAACGATGATGGCGTCGACATTCAGCTGACGAATGGGACAGAAAGAGCGGTGGGAGCATATATTTTCTCGAACGCGCATTGTCTTAGTACAGGAGCTTTCACGAACCAGAGTCTTAGCGATACAAAAGCCCTCGTACATTGGTCCGGAGCGACAAGCAGCGATACAGACATCTTGGAATATTCATCAGGTGGGTTTACAGTCAAGAAGGCTGGCACTTACGAAATTTATTGTCGGTTGGCCTACATCTTGGACGCGTCAGGTTCTAATGCATATGCCGGATTGTACGTCCTAAAAAATGGTAGTGACATCAAATTTTCAGGCGTCGGAGTCGAGCAGTACGATTCGATCGCTACGTACTATTTTGCCACAGTGCATTTTTACTATACCTTGGCTGCAAACGACGTCATCACAGTTAATACTAAACAAAGCGATGCGACTCCAGTCATTAAACTATACCACAACGCGACGTATGGAGGAGAGTTACTTATTCGATCGGTGAGTTTCTGATTAAAAAAAAAGGAACTCTCTCTCTCTCTCTAAACGCGTACTGTAGAATCATCAACAATGACTTTGGTATAGTGGACACAATCGCAGTGTGCTTGTCTGGAAATACTTTTATTCTTCAATGTTCCATCACAGTTTCCATACTCATGGTAGAGACGTTTCTTATATTTACGACAACGAACAAAAATAGTATCTTTTGAAATTTTAGCAGCGACGATCTCCGTTTCAGGCATTATAAATTGATTCGCAAACATTTTTTTATAGAATAGATTATTTTTGTTTCATTTCAGCACCTCCAACGTCAGATCCTCGCCTCGAGCAAACGTTGTTGGACCCGTCAAGTTGTCCCATGTAATTCGGACGTCGCGTGTGATGGCTTCCGGTCCCGGCTTTCTCATCGTGTAACACCCGTACAGCAATCCCCACGGTTCTTCGCCGATGCGACCTCTGTACATCTTCTTTTTATCGACCTTGCCTTGCTCAACCCAAATTTGACACTGAATTCTGTAACTGCCTTTCTGTCTCGCACGCCACACTTTGGGAACGATAAAAGAATCTACTATCGATCGCCCCTTTCGCCACTCCCACGCTTCTGAATAATTAAAGGTAAGTTTGTCGTGGTCTCCCTCCTTGTCCTCCGATTCGATTGTAGAATGCACGTTTTGATATATGGTGTATGGTTTCTTGTCGGTTGTTTTGACTTTGAACCGCACTCGCCAGCCATGTCCGCTCCCACCGCTCTGCCTCTTGTATTCACTGATGGAGAGCATAGTTTTTATTGAAAGATCATTTTGTTTCTACTTTCATCATTCTCTCCCAACCTGCTGAAAACCGCCCCGCGCCCAAACTTGTGTTCTCGGCCTCCCACGACTCGCTAAAGGTGTTCTCAAGCCATCTAATATGGGGGAGCGAACGCGTTTTAAAGCCGTACTTACGACCGCCGCCTACCGCATTCTGAGTCAGGTCGGCCAGCTCTGCATTCTCCTGCATGGTGACCTTGTACGTGTTCTCAGTCTGCTCGCGGGTCGTGGGCCCCTTGAAATTATAAAACGATAATCGGTTCTCCACTGGAGAGACATGACGACCTTGAACTGTCATACCGGTCTCCTGCTCATCAAGCGCATCGTTTTTGTTAATCGAAACCACCTCTCTACGATATAAGTTAAAACCAATTTGATGTGTGTTATGCGCGTCCATCGTACACTTTTATTTTATTGATGATATTATTTTTTCGTCGTCGTAGTAGGAATCACCCATCAATTTGTATTTCGGTACACTCTTCCTCGCAATGTACCAAAAGCAGTAATCTTCCAAACACGAACAATTCATCACTCTATGGTTCTCTATAATGAGCGCCTTGTAATCTTTATCAAACACTTTATTGTAGAACTCATAACCAATCTTACAAGCCTGCCCCAGTTCGCCAAACGTAGATAGATGGTTGCGACAGATGGTTTGTCTCTCGAGTTCGTTCTGAAGTCGCCACGTTACTATCACGTCGCAGTTCATTTGAGCCGGACGCGAAAGGCTTTTGTAGCTCTGAGTTAGTACGATTAAACTGATCCCGAAATGGCGTCCGTTAAGGAAGAGTCGGTTAAGATTTTTTGACTTGACGGAACCTCTCATCGTACCTGCGCAGTCGTCGATAATCACAAGGACCTTCGCCATTTTCAGCCCCTTTTCCTTCTTGCGCTGCTGACTATCCATCAATTGTGCGAGGAGGTCATCATTCATATAATCATACTGAAACCCCGTAGGAATCTCGGGGAACTGTGGATTGGCGCGGCATGTTTCGCTGAAGAGTAAAACAAGATCATACTCATAACGTTTCAATTTGCTGCCCTTCAATCGGTGTAGGACATCGCGCACGAACGTCGTTTTCCCGTACCGGCGCGGACTTACGACGAGCGCAGAAAAATTCTCGGGTAAGCGTTTCGGATTCCACTTCTTCATCTTTTATTTATTACAAACGAAATCTGTGTCGAACACCTTCATTATTGACTTCTCGCTGCGTTGGGACCTCGACGAAATTGCGGCGCTGTACGAAATTGTCCGGCTCGAAATTCTGCGGATTAATTCCCCCGAACAGCGGCTCTCCTTCATCGCCCAAGTTCTCATACGTCGTGGACTGTCTCTGGATTGTGGGATGATTTGGGACAGGCTCATTCAAGTCGAACCCTTCCCTTTTCTTGGGTTTCTCACCCGCCGTTGGTTCCTCCACAGTAACATTATTAAGAGTTCGAGCGTTTGGGGTAAACACCTTTTTTGCAGTTTCTATCTTTTCATCACGCGCCTCTAAATTCATCATACCCTTTTTATATTTCATCAACATTTCTTTCAACTGCCCGATGTCCATGTCCAGATCTTGAATATCGAGGATAACACCGACCGTATAATCCTCATCACCACCAACATCACCTTTTGTTTCTGTTGCACCCGGTCTCTGCATTTTCTTCGCTATTACAGTCCTCAACTCCAACCACTCTTCACGCCCCCCCAACTCATAGTAAACTCCTAAACCGTAAACAGAGCAAAGTTCCGAAATATCTTCATCGGGCGGCGTTGGTGTTTCTCGTAACGATTGACGCGCATCTTCCGAGGCTTCAAAAAACAGATCGCGCGATTGGAAGTAGCGGTCGACCAAAGGGGGGTGGTGGATGTTCTGCGTTTTACTTCCTTTGAATGAGCGTGGGGGGCGCTGCTCCTCTTCCTTTGTCTCCTCTTCCTTCGTCTCCTCTTCCTTCGTCTCCTCTTCCTTCGTCTCCTCTTCCTTCTCCTCTTCCTTATTTTCTTCTTTGACCACGTACGGCTTCTCCTCTTCCCTTACCTCCTCCTTTTTTGTTTCCTTAGCGAGGGGCATGTACTTCGCTCGCAAATAATTAATCGATGCCTTTTCGATATCCGTCGTGCCTGACCCGTCCTCCGTGGCTTTGATAACTTCTTGCATTTGCGACTGCGTTAAAATACCCGTATCCCCAGCCATATGCTCAGCCAGATCACAGAGGGTCCGGTCGTACTTTACGCCATTAATAATCTTATAGTATGATTTAGATGTAGGCTGTGACGGCTGTTTCATTTTCGTCATGTCATCGCTCTTTTTCTTATCGTACTTCTGCTTGTTCTCTTCCGTTTCGACCTGCTTCTTCCTATGCGCTGCATTGTCCTTCATGGCTTTTTTGTACGCACGGTTATTGGCTTTCGATACAACCCGACCTGTCTTCAAATTAAGAATCATCGTGTCTTTGATAACCGCTCTGCCCCTCTCGTCGTAGGCAATCTTTCCTTCATCCAACTTGAAAAACTTGCCTGGATTTTGCTTCATTGTGCGGGACAGGGAATCTGGGTTTATGAAAGATGAGTATTCCATGTTTGATAATATGAAATGTATTTTGACAAAAACGACTGTCACTCTTTTATTTTTATTCTTACAAAAAAAACGAAATGGATTTAAGACAGTGGTACAAAAAGTTCAAGGCTGACTTCGACCTAAAAACCGGTGCCATATATATCATTTCCCCCCGTCCCGACAAAACAGTGGGTATGTATCCCGTGCAAGACAACGCCGATATTCCATTGTACGGGATCAAGTTCGGTATGGTCTCGAAAAATTCGCAGTATCCTCTTCTTAACCGCTTAAGACAATACCTAACGTACTTGCGACAGGTTAGAGTACACTGTATCGCGCTTACGAATGATGCATCCCAGACTGAATCCAACATTAAAGGCAAGTTCAGTGACAAACTTATTACTGGTTTCAGTAGTCGACCAGAATGGCTAAAAACAAGCGATGACAGGGGTAACTATAACGGTGTTTTGATGGCTCTTATTCATTTTATGAGAGGCGACAGTACTATTTTTCAGCTAAGTACGTTTTCTAAGGATGGTACAAAAAAAGACATCAAATTACTCACAAACATGGGAATCTCGAATCGAACGGGAAGTAACCGTATTTCAGCTTCACCATCCACATACCCATCCAGCCAGTCAAGCCGCCGTCGAGAAAGAATGCGGATATACCGCTCGGAAGATTTCGCGGGTTTGCCGATCGTGAGAAATAGAGACCCATTAACCAACCAAATCATTTACGACTTTAAGTTTGAAGAATCTGTAGGAAAGTTGCTTATCCGTAGTCAGGTCACAAACAATCCGAATGAATACATTGTTGTTCGGATTGATGGTAGGAAAAGAAGTGGACGCAATTTCAAACGTAGCAGACAATCCCTGTCGATACTGCTGAAGAAACAACGCGACGAGGCCAAAAAACGCATACGAACAGCCGAGCTAGAACGTGCACAAGACATTGAAGATGAAGAAAAGGAAAAACAAGAATCAGAACTATTAGAATTGTACTATAGTGTTGAAGATGAATTTGAAGATGAGAAACAAGAAGACGATGTAAGAGCGTACATGACACGCTATAATAGATTCGACGTGAATTCTAATTTAGAAGATGTCGTCAATTTATACTCCGATTTGCTGGGATACGAGCCAATTGATACTATCGAAATCTATAGTCAAGTTAAAGGATATCACGCCGATGATGTGAATCGGGTCGTTGTAGAGCTCAAGAAAGTTGTACTATGGTTGGTATCAAAGATTATTCAAAAACAGTTAACACAGGTGGATATTTACGTCAAGGAAATGCAAGGTATCAGCAATTGGAGCGATGAATTAATCGATTTCACCTACAACAAATTAAAGAGGATGACATCGCAGTATAGGCGGATCGATACTGTTGACAGATCTGACAGGATATCGGCGGACATCAAACGTTATGGTAAGATTATCCGTGATGCTGCAAAGAAAATACGCGGTTGGACACTACGGATTATCGTTGTTTAAAATACCGTACACTACTCAGGCTCATATTCCAATGCAGTATACCAGTAGTAATGATTGCGTCGCGGGGAAGGGTTGCGAAAAAAAAAGATCGACTGGTTGTTGCATTGTCGGACGTTTGAAAAAAGATCGGACAAAAAGATCGGGTGAGTTGAAAAGATCGAAGATAGACCCTAGCCATGGGTAAAAAAGTGAAAAAAAAGATCGCGGGAAAAAGAAAATTTTAAAACTTGAGGAAGGAAAAAAAACTCGAAACCAGAGGCTCAGTATAAGATTTTCAATACCAAAAAAACGGTCGGACGAAAAAAAAGTACGCATTCCAGGCCGAAAACTGCTGTTTTTGGGCACGAAAAAAAATTTACAGGGATTCCAAACTAAAAAAAAAAGGGCGAAAGCCCCCACCGCCGCCCTCGACACATCTGAAATTGGATGCATGCATGCCCCCAGTTCCTAGAGGGAACCAATCCGATCGGGCGGCCATGACAGGATGGAGTGAGTGTGCGCCGCCAGCAGACAGACAGAGAGACGCGGCGGAGGAGGAGGGAGGAGGGAGAGGAGTCGATCGAGCGATCTGATTTGGAGGCGGTGGTGGTGTCGATCGATCCAATGGATTTGCGGACTTGTCACCGACTGTTTTCGGCGAGCTGGCTGCTCACAAGAATTGTGCAGCGGCGAATGGCAATAGCCAGTCTCGCTGAGTGAAATGAATACTGAACAAATAATTGATATTTTCATGTCGCGGAAATCTCGTGCGCAACCAGCTCGCCGAAAAAAAAACTCGGTGATAGATAGTTCCGCAAATCTATTTGGGAGTGTGAACGTACGTCGTCTCCCTCCGGCCAAACAGCCAGACCAGCATGATATCGTTCAGCTCCGCGACCTGTGCTTGGCGAATCCAGAGTTCGAGGTAGGGCGTCCACGCCCCCGCGTCGAAGTCCCCTTTGTGGCACGCTGCGAGGCCTGGTGGCGTCGTACAGCAATCCTTTCGGCAGCACAATACTCTTCTCAGAGAACCTTTTCTTTTACAGATCTGAGATAAATTTAATGCCATAGCCAGCCCCTAACAAGGCACTCCCTATAGAAAGGGTGCTCTCGTGACAATGAATCGCAGTGGTTGGTTGGGTCTTCTCCCTGCCACAAACCAACAAACATCAGCGTCGCGACCCGTTTTCGAATAACCATCTCCAGGCCTGGCGTACAACAATCCATTCTCGTCCCAGCCCGCCACCAACCCGTCACAGCGGTGGTATACGATTGTGTGCAACAACTCCAACTCGTCGAGGCAGGCCCGAACGGCTGCAGATCCCGCAGCGTTCCAACACCAGCCCAAAACCTGGCCCCGTGATCGCCTGTTCGATATGAAGTGGGGGAAGGAATGCTGTTTCAGCTCTGAGGAAGTGCACAAATTGCCTCACGATTTGCCTCTCTCCTTTTTCATACATTTGTTGAAGAAATATATATACTGAAATGATGCAAAATCCCAATTCGAAACATAACAAAAAATAAATAAATGAATTCGGCCTTGGATTAGATCTGCGTCTTCATTATATCAGTATATGCATGTCGATAACAATTTCTGAAAAAGGAGAGAGGAAAATCGTGAGGCAAGTTGTGCACTTCCTCAGATCTGAAATTGGATTCCTTCCTCCACTTCTGCCTGAGTCGGACATTGACTTCATTGCGCGGAGACCGGCAAGAACAAAGTTGTTAATGAGGCGGTGGACGACATACATTGTCACTTCGACTACGTTACGATCGTTACGTGCACTTATGAAGCCTATTCAGTGAACCCCGTTCGTTCGTTCGTTTGTGCGTGTGGTGGGCCGCGACTGTCTGCGGTGGGGCGGCAGGGACTGGCGGCGTTGCGTCTTTATGTTTGCGCATACCAATCGTACCGGTGCCACCCAAAACGCTCCAGTCAACTTCATACCACTGAATGACGGTGATATTTGCGCGGAGGGGACAGATCCGTCACTGCGTTGCGTTCGCAGTGGCCGTCACACACGGTCCACTGATTGCTGAGAACACCAAAACAACCCACGAGCACTCCTCCGACCACGCCGAACAACACGAGTGAGTGCGCGAGAAGGACCTGTAGTTCGTCGTCGACGGCGGCGCACCCGCCCTTTCGCACGAGCCGCGGCACGTTTTCGCATGTCCAGCGCCCTTCCAGGCCCCGTGGGTCGCACTCCGTCGGCCTGCGTTGGTTTATTCCCGTGAGTCTGTTCCAGCCCAGTCATGCCACGGAACGAGGCAATTCTAAATCGCCCCGGCTAGAGTACTGATTCTCAATGTTGCACTTTTTTTGCAGGGGGAAAAAGCCAATAGCCACACCTAAAATGACTGAAAATTGAGATCTTTACCGCCAACAAGATATCAATTTTCATTCATTTTAGGTGTGACTATTGGCTTTTTCCCCATGCTAAAAAAGGGCAACATTGGGAATCGGTACTCTAGCCGGGGCGATTTATAATTACCTCGTTCCGTGGCATTATTGGGCTGGGGTTGCCGTGGCGTGGCGTAAAGAGGCGTGCGTAGACCACATACAGCAGCAGCTCGACACAACCAAAAGACCGCGCTGAGTGAGGGTGTGTGTGCGCGCGAGGCTGATCTGCATCCCCAGCCCGGCACTGCTGCCACGCTCATGGACATTTTGCTAGCGCCGGCTCGAGAACGCCGGCTCGAGAACACCAAACGCCGCGGTTTTGTCGCGGTGGGGGCGACGATGATTTCTTGCAGATCATGTCTAACACTCCTTTTTCGGCGCTCATTATACTCTCGCAGAAATGTGGGGAACATGGAACTTTAAAAAAGAAAAAAGGAAAAGCAAAATGCATTTGTTTTTAAATCTGGCTCCCATAGCGACAAATGCGACGATTGGTGTTCTCGATCCAGGGATGATGATGGCGGCATACCTTTTTTATTTCTCGCCGTGCTATTGCATGATCTATATTGATGTGATTTCACCCTCTTGTTTGAGTATTGTCCCACTGACTCTTTCATTATCTACATGGATAAATATGCCTCAGTTATGCACTGGGCGGACGGGGGAGTGGTGGTCAGGACGCTCCTGGACAGTGAACAGTGGACAGAAGTGGAGATCGGAATACAATGTCAGCTCTGAGGAAGGGACAAAGCGTGCCTCATGAGTTGCCTCGTCTTCTTTTTCATAGACTGTGACTGAAATGAATACACTGGTATGATTAAAAGTCCTAAAGCCAAAATGTAAAAATAAATAAATAAATAAATGGGTAAATGGGACCTTGGATTTTATCCAAGTTTTCATCATATGATTATATAAATTAAAAAAAAAAAAAACGAAAAAGTAGTTGAGGCACGCTTTGCATTTCCTCAGATCTGAAATTTGATTCCTATCATCCCCACTTCGTGGACAGTGAACAGACGACAGGCAGGCCCCCTCAAGATACGCGTCTTGCCGCAGGCGTCGCAAAACACAGTGACCGACACCACCAACTCGGCATCATCGCCACGCGCCTCTGCGTCGTCGTCGGTCGCAGCAGTGAACATACTGCCGCCGCCAGTGCTACTACTGCTGCTGCTGCTGCTTGACGACGAGCACGAGGATGACGTCAGCACGGATGACGAGGACGAGGATGACGATGAGGTACCCGGCTGCCTCGCACCTGCACTTACAGTTGCGCAAACCGACGCGAGCCCCGCCTCTGCGCATGTCGTCTTGCTAGAGGAGGTGGAGGAGGAGGAGTTCGAGCGAGGCACGGAGGAAGACAAGGGAGGAGCTGCGGTGGGGGCGGTGGGTGTTGATGAGGAGCGAGACGCCAGCGTCGATAGAGGAGGAGGAGGAGGAGGAGGAGGAGGAGGAGGAGGGGCCGGCACCGTGGCGCTGGTTTCGCGGTGCACGGCCCGGAGCACAGACATCTCCACATCAGCCGCAGGCAGAACGAGCACGGCATGCGGAGGCGTGTGGAGACGCTTGCCGTCGTCCGCGTCACTACTTTTGTTCGCGATGCCGGCGGCGTTCTCGTTGTCACGCACTGGTTGTTGTTCTTGTTGTTGATGATCTTGTTCTTCCTCCCGGAAGCCGAGCACGCCCGTCAGGACGTGCAGCCCGACCTCAAGGTCTCGCTTGACCCGTTTGTTTGTCCGTCGGAGGCGCCGGTACTTGCCGTTGGCCGGGTCGCGCAGAATGTTGCCGACGACGACATGCAGCGTGCGCGCGAACCGCGCGTAGGCCGCCGTCGGCACGGAGCTGCGGAGGCGGTGCAGGGCGCGCCGAGCCCCGCTGGGACTACTGCTACACCCACAACCTTTCTCATCAGCATCAGTTCTGCTAGTCCTTTTTCTATTGCTTGTGCGTTGGCTTGTGCAGCTGCTGGTGCTGGGAGTGGGGGTGGTTCTGCTGCTGCTGCTGCTGCTGCTGCTGCTGCTGGTAGGAACGACGGATGTGGAGTCGTGGGTGGACGTCGTCATGTCTGCCGTTGATGTCATGGTGCAGACGACAGACGCCAACGGAGCTGACGTGTCGAGCCAATGAGGTATATTAATGTAGCTTCGAGCCGTAGAAGACGAGTGCGCCACGACGGTCCTGTGCTTGTTCTGGGGGCAAGGTGGGAGGGGTGATGAGGAGAGAGGGAGAAGTAGAGGGCGTCGGTGTTTCGAATGTACTGGCTGGCTGGATGGTATTTTAGTACAAGTAGTACTACATGTAGTATAGTAGCGTGTTGTAGTACTATATACTAGAATGTACTTCTTGGGGCTGGATATAGTAATAAGTACGTTCCCCTACTACTACTACCGCCACAGTAGTTGTACCTCTCCGTCGTCCTCCTCTATTAATTTCGAAACTCGCGTTTCTTCTAAACTTTCGCGGTTCTTCAACTACTCAACGTTTCACGAGATGGTCTGCACGAGCAATTTTTGAATAACTAACAACTTCTGCATTAGCAGGTACTTACAAGTACTTAACTATAATACATACGAGTACCTACTTGTACTCAACAAAACTTGAAAGTACACTCAGTATATTAAAAATGATATACATACTACTCTGTGATACAGCTGCAGTTCGAGTCGTAAAAACCTCAAAAAAAAAGATACGAGTAGATCTATACAACAGCAAAAAAAGAACAATGCATTTTAAATACGTGTACGAGTATGAGCAAAGCAAAGAGACTTTACATACCTAGAGCTGCTAAGTACTAGTATTAGGAAGGTAAGACGTTGAAGTTCAGGAAAAAGTTACACTCCC
>Ga0099798_10146_pt1 | contig 22400 bp, 17 predicted proteins | sample Uncmet_Sort29A_1_FD_89870 | JGI IMG/M metagenome (GOLD analysis project Ga0099798, IMG submission 89870) | Marine eukaryotic communities from CALCOFI LINE 67, Pacific Ocean - CN13ID_Sort29A_1 | ecosystem: Environmental > Aquatic > Marine > Oceanic | place: Pacific Ocean: Monterey Bay | collected...
CGCGCGTTTGGCCAAAAGCAAGTGCCTGTGCCGACATTTTCGGTTGTAAGAGATGGTTGTTCGTGTCCCGCGGGTGCTCTACGTCGTGCGTAACAGCTGCCGACGGTGGCGGCGGGTTATGGGGTTTTGGCTGCGCTTGCTTGAGAAACCCAGGCGGGGGAGAGCAAAGGGCCTTCGCAAGCAGTTCATTTGTCTTCAGTGGGCCGCCGCTCGCATCTGTTCGCTGTCGATCCGTCTCCTCTTTCTTCAAAAGATGGCGCCTCGCCATCATCCCAAGCGGAGACCAGCCATCAGTATCACCGCTTTCGCCATTATTTGGCGTTGCGGGGACGCTCATGCCACGGCCCTCATGTTGGCCTTTTTGTTTGCCACGTAAGAGTAGCACCCGTTCCAAATGGCCGGGCGAAAACGCTCTGGAGCGCCGTTAATGTAACGCTCCCACACTGCTCGTTTGTTGCCCCATACAGTAACACCTCTAAAAGCTTAAAAGTGGCTCCATAATATTTGTGCAGAATCCTTGGGCGCCAGGCACCAAAGGATTGTGTTCAATTATTATGGAGCCATTCAACCTTTAACCATGAGCTAGGTCTTTGGGGGAGCACTTGGGGAGGGGGGCTTTTGGTGAAAAAATGATGGCTTATCAGACGCATAACGATCCAGAGCGGCTGAATGAAAATCCTGCCCCGCGAAGAGTCCTCCGGCGAGAAAGCTCCCCGGATGATCGGGGGGCAACCGTTCCCCTCACAGGCGCTCCTTTCCGCTGCGCGCGGCGGGCGGATGGCCCCTTATGGGTGTTACAATGGGATATGGTGAGTGATGTGTAGGGGTACATCGCTATGAGACAGTGCCGAAATGAGCACACAGCAGGCCACCGTTGGCGCCAGGCCGCCCAATTCGCACGCGCGCAACGCACATATTTATTGCCGCAACCGCCAATCGACGACAATGCTGCGCATCTGAAAGCCGCGACGCTTCCGCGATCGGTGGCCCCGTGCGCCGCCCGAACTGTACGGGGGCGACAGCGCCAAGAGCACGCGCAGAGAGCCTGTGGAAGTGCGCCCAGCCTCACTTATTACTGCCAACCGTGCTGGAGGTGGACGTGTGGCTGGCAGCACCATGCGGTACTGCGGCGCCGAAGTGAACACATACAGAGACATTGCACTGAGCTGTGGTCGTTTGTCTGTAGAAGGAATCACGTGTCTGCCTACGGAAGAACTAAAGAATGAGCTGGTGTTGCGTGGGCTCGACTATTCGGGAACGAGGGACGAGGTCAAGGACACCATCGACGACGAACATCTGCCGCTTCCGGAGGGATGGGTCGACTTCATCGACAACAACAAGACAATGCACATGAATTCATACACGGGCGAGGAAATCTCGTGGAAGCCAAAGTACCCTGCTAGCAACGTCGAAGGCGTGAGCAAGGACCTCGACGGCGGGTGGGTACAGGAGGACCAGACGAGCGACGTTGAGGGCGAGAAACATGGCCCCAAGGACGTTGAATACGAGAAACAGAACCCCGACGAAGGCGACGCGAGTTCAAGCGACGATGACACCGACGAGAGCACGTGGTAAATCTTCGATGGACGAGCGGTGCACGTTCGGGAGGGAAAAATTAACAGCCGTACTACTGCCTGAAACAAGGTCGAGTACAGCGTTTGGCAAGAACAACGTTCAAGTGTAGGATCGAAACCGTACAGCCGCAAGCAGAGCGAGTAGGATCGAAAACCGTACAGCCGCGAGCGTTCCGTGCAAGTCGGGCCACGGCATCAACGGCAAGCAGTAAGAGCCGGATATATACGATTGAAGGGTGGTTCGAGAATACGAACAAGATCGTGATCACCAAGGACAAAAGAAAATTGTAAACGAAATTGTACACAAATTGTAAACCACAGCATAGTAGCGTACGTGGTTGAGGTTTTCACACACAACCTTTGGCAAACCAGCGCATACATAGAGCTGTACTGTAGTAGTATTTGTACCAAGATATTATTTTTTACGAAGAAAATTTGTCGTCGTCATCGTTGGCACAGCCGTGCAACGAGGGCGGAGGTAGAGATTCTTTCAAAAAGTGGATATGCATACATCGTGCTTTGTACGATCATGATAAAAAGTACATACAGGCGTACGACCGTAGTACTGTTTTATATAATATATACCATTATCGTGGGAGGGTGTTTAATGCATACCCGGGTAGTTTATCCACACCAGTACCCGGGTACCCGGGTACCCGTACTACCAGTGTTGTACCTGCTGTGAGAGGTAGAATGCATCTGAATGAATGCATGAGGCGTGGGAGACGCGGGCGGGACTCTCGGAATGAGATTCCGGAGGCGTGTTTCGATTCGTTTCGATCGCGCTCGTAGCGTGGTTTCGGCCACCTCGAGGCGCGTAATTTAATTGTGAGCTTAGATAATCTTACCGGGTACTGGAGACGTGGACGCTCTACGGGCCCCACACAGTAAACTCGTTTCCCGGCAACTCTTTGTTGCCCGAGCTCATCCGGTGAGGCACGTAATTTATTGTGAACTTAGATAATCTTACTGGACGAGACGACGTGGACGCTCTACATACGGGCCCCACACAGTAAACTCGTTTCCCGGCAACTCTTTGCCCGAGCTCATCCGGTCGGAGGAGGGCTCAAATTAACTCATTCGTATCCAGGGTACATCTAACCATTAGGTTAAGCCCGTTACCTCCTGTACACATATTATTAGTAGTCGGGGTCCTCCTGAGACATGCCTGGTACGACCAGGAGGAATAAACATAGCGGCCGCGACTGATTGAAGACACCCTAAATAATAATAATAATACCCTGTACCAGGTAATAATAATATGATGAAGGTGAAGAAGGCCGATAGGATCTACAGTATCGATGTACGGTGAATGAGCGCAACTTTGCCATATTAACGCGCACAACACTGTCCCACCTGGTCTTTGATCGCGGCGAACTACATTTTCAACGATACGAGAACACCTAAGGCACACAGAGGAACGAGCTACGTCAGCCCACAAAAATGTCGCAATTAAAAACAAAAAAGAACACGCGCGCGCGCTGCACAGCATTGGTCGGCCCGCGCGATACTTGCCCGCAAACTCTTCAAACGTGATTTGCGATTCGGGCGTTGCCCCTAGCTCCTGCAACAGCTGGCTGATGTCGTCGGCACCCGCATATATGCCAAGCTCCATCAACACGTCGCGTAGGTCGGTCCCGAGGACCCACCGCCGTCCATCAACGTCGACGCGCTCCCATGCCAGCGTCAACTGCTCCAGCTCGTCCTTGGTGAACGTGGCGACGCTAGCCCCCGCTACGGCCGCGCCTGCCGCATCACCCGCTGCGGCTGCCGCCTGCTGCGCCGCGTTCATTGCGGCCTTGCCCATGTCCGTGGCGCGCTTGCGGCGCGCGTCAGACACGGCGTGAAGGATTTCCTCGTCGGCGTTTTTGAGCTCCAGCGGCGGGAGTACGAACGAGTCCTGGCCGTCGCGCGGCGCCGCCTCGACCGGTGCGCCCAGGCTGTATTCGTCTTCGACCGGTGGCATGTCCATGTATACCCCACATTTTGCCACGTCGTTCACCCACTCGCCCTCGTACATTTTTTGCGACGACAGGTAGAAGTAGCGGCCGGGCCCTTCTTTCTTATCGTCTAGCCAGTAGCCCTCGAATCGATCCCCGTTCTCGTACGTCACGACCCCAAGGCCCGACCGCTTCCCGCCGGACCAATCGCCCTCGTATACGTCACCGCCCCCGTATATCTGCTTGCCCCGTCCGTGGCGCACCCCTTGGCGCCACTCGCCTTCATACTTCTCGCCGGACTTGGCATAGTAAATGCCGAGGCCGTGCTTCTTCCCTGCGTTCCAATCGCCCGTGTATTGCTTCCGCAGCTTCGTGCCGACACGGATCCACTGCGTACCCTTGCCGTGCCGCTTGTTGTCCTTCCAGTCCCCCTCGTACTTGTTACCGTTCATCCATGTCTGGGTGCCGAACCCTTCCTTTTTGTTGTCGACCCAATCGCCGGTGTACCGGTTGCCGGTTACGTATTGCTCGTGCTTCTCACTACTGAGCGCGCCCGGTTTGTGTTTTTTCTTTCTGACCCAGTAGATAGTGTGGTGCGGTCCCGTTTTGTTCGCCTTCGCGTCGTTGGTCCGCCACAAACGCTCCTGCAGCTGGGTGCGCAAGCCGGGGGCAGCCATTAGTGTACTTTTCTGCAGAACGGCCGTTTTTCGCCGTTTTCTTGGGGTACATCATCAGGGATTCATGCATCATCATCGACAGGCACCGCCCTGGCAGGTTTTTCGCAGCTCTTCAGGAGCTCCTTTTTGCTCAATTTCTCCAACGTTCTGAAAGCGGTTTGACAAAAATTCTGGAAGTGTGCGAGCGTCCAGCGGCGGGGATTACTTATACGCAATGCATAGTCTCCACTCTGTGCTGGTTAACACATCCCAAAAGCATCTAAAAGCCAGCATCAAAGCCTCAATTTTCTCCCAAAGACCTCATTTTCCCAATATTCGACCCCACCTACTAGCTCATGTTTAAAGGTCTTCTTCTAAGGTAATATCATGCAAACGCAGAGCAATGAGCATTTATCACTGCCCGTTAAAAACATACAAGGGTTGAGCGTGACGATAGGGGGCCCTGTGGAAAAACCACAGCTTGATACAGCTGCTGCATGACCCCGCCCCCCTCCCCCAAAAGAAGGCGGCCGCCGGGCCGGCCGCGCCTCCTCCGTCGTCGCGTTTCCTCCAGCCGCCGCCTCGCCACCACCACACGCCCCACACGTTTGCAACACACCACTTCCTCGCCACTCTCAAACAACACATCAATAGAAGAGGACTGAATAATCGTTACTGTGTGGAGCCGCGGCGCCATTCAAAAAAAAAAAAAGATTGCTGTTAACGTTGCCCCGCGCAAACGACCGGAGTGCCCTACACGCGCGTCCAGCTCATGTCGGAGGGCGCCACAGCTGCGGCGCGAGAAGTGCACGTCGGCGGCCGGACCCAATCAACCACCGCAGTGGCAGCCTTTCCCGCGCCACTAGACGCCTCTTCCCTCCAAGGTGGCGCCCGGCGGCTCGCTGCCTTGGCAAAAAAACAGGGGAAGGTGGAAGAGTTGCACCGGAATGTAATGTGCCTTCAAGAGCAGCTCGAGGCAAGGGAGCGGCTGCTGATGTATCGCGAAAGGCAAACAGCGAATCGCGACCAAGAATTAAAAAGCCGGATCCAGGCGGCGAACAAAATCCTTCGCAAGGAAACGCAGCTGCAGGAGTGGCGGCGCTCGTTAGACAAGCACCAAGATGCGCTGAACACGCTGTGGCAGCAGGTGCAGACAAGGGAAAGGAACATGCGAAAGTGGGAGGCAGACCTTGAGGGGCGCGAGGCAGTGTGCGGTGGAATAATGAAACAGGAACTGTCCATGGAGCAAGAATCGCGCGCATTCATAGACCGCCGCGAACGCTTCAACCAGGAGCACGTGCAGAAGTCATCGAGCCTGCAGAGCTTGCGGGCCGTCATTGCTGCCGAGCGTTGTGCTCTCGACGAGCGGGGTGAAGTTCTGGACGAGCGGGAGGCCCGGGTGCAGCAGCGCGAGGCGGCGTGCGCCGAGCGGGAGGCGGCCGACCACGCCCGCTTGGCGAAGTGCCGCGCGCATGAGGCCCGCATGCAGGACAGGGCAGAAAAGTTCAAAAATTTCCAGCGCCAATCAGAAGTGCAGCTTGCCGCGTTTGCGGAGAAGGAGTCGTCACTCGAACGAAGGGAACGCGCAGTGGGCAGCGAAGCGTCACGAGTGGCGCACGTTGAGGAAGGCTTTAAAGCACGGTCCGTTTTTTTGAGAGGATGCATTCTTTCCAAAATGTTTTTTCCCGCTCTGCATTCTACCAAGGAGGGTACCTGATCGCGCTACGCACATGCTGACCTACTTTCATTAATGTGTCTTGTTCATCCCTCTATATCGTCTTCATTTCAGTGAAACGCGGTTACAGCTGTGGAATGCTAGTTTGGTGGCGCGTGAAGCAGACATGAAAACTACAATAAAGCTAGTGGAGGACCAACGGAAATTTCTTTCACGCAAACGAAGCTGACAAGCCGAGTATATTATTTATTTGCCCTTTTTTTAAAAATGCCTTTCTGTAACTGTAGCTTTGACGAATGGATACGTACCATAATATATTATAATATTTATATATATATTGAGCACCGGTCGTGAAGTGTCAGCTACAAACTCACCTAGGCGTTTGGAAGCGAGCGCCAAAATTGCATATGTGCATATATATATGCATAACCCGATTGCAATTCGATTTAAAATTTACTCTTATGCATAGACTCGATGGAAAATTAAAATAAGCATTGAACCCCGCTTCCGTGTACCTAAAGCGGCCCTCAACGCCACCATCATTACGCTCTTGTACCGGTTTGGGGTGCGCATTCTGCGCCCAAAGAGGGGTCTTGGGAGCGCTTGTCGAAGGATGCCAAAATTACCAAAACGGTCAATATACACGTTTTTCGTGGGGCGTACAGGTAGGAGGTAACGTCAATTTTGATCTGAGCACTTTTTGAGAAATGTACACAGGGCGGCCGCAGGCCCCTCGGATCACATATATATTAATATTATGAATCATACAAAACTAAAAGTTCGAGTCTGGCTACGAATAAAATAGCATTTTTTTGTATGTGTGTGTGTATGACTGAAACACGCGTGATCAATGTGCGATAAAAAAATATGCTGTCTTGGCAATAAACAAATGTCGTATGTTCAAGCGAGCTAAAACTGACTGATACTCTTGTTTGTTCCCTACCGTAAAAAAACGGCCAGAACCAGGACGCCTCCCTAAAAGAGCGCTTCTATGCATAGCTACTCTCCGGTGGTCGCCTACCCTGACCACACCCCTCATTCACACCCCCTTGAGTCTGGAGAGTAAAAGTATGATAATATTGACGATGCGTTGGGGCATCGATTGGTTATTATAAAAAAAGAATATCCTATTTTTTTCTCGTTATTATTAGTGTTTTTTTAATATTTATGCAGGGGATAACATACCTAGTATGATACCACCTGTGTGTGAGATAAGGTCGATTGAGCACGTATCACTCTCACCATAGTCTTTAGATTACCTCTTTAGTATTACTATTTACAAGAGCCTTGCGGAGCTGATTATGCAGAAATTATATCACTATAACTAGTAGGCATAATCCACTGACATTCGTATCCAGGGTACACCTAACTACTAGGTTAAGCCCGTTACTTCCTGTACACATATTAGTAGTCGGGGTCCTGAGACATGCCTGGTACGACCAGGATTAAACATAGCGGGCGCGACTGATTGAAAACACCCTAAATAATAATAATAATTTATGTTCATGGTGCATTCATTCTTGAGCATGTGCCATGCACTCTACGTGATGTGGCAGCGAACATATCAACGTAAGGTTTGCCCAAATTAGTACAACTCTTGCGCAGCGTGTGGGCACATCACAAATGCTTAATCAGTGCTGTGTGCCAGGGTATGTGCAGTAGGCGCATGTACCACGGTGAGCGAGTGTGTAAAATGCTGTGAATCACCATGATGATGCAGCATGTGTGCCCCATAGGTGTGGGTGTGGATGCTGGCTAAAGTGATAGAGAGATAGGCTGGAAAGAAATTTGAGGCCAAAAACAAGGGCCCAAGATGGTCAATAGAACACCACATCACTTTAGGGGGGAAGATAAAAAAATGCAAAAAACAGTTCATACAGTACGTGGTCAATGAGTGAATGTTATTTTTACGTGTTTCACATGTGAATTTATATGTCGAACTTGTTTCTATATTATGAACTTTATTCTCTTCACATAAAACACTAACGGTTTTATATTTTATGAATTTTATTTTGTTCACATGAAACCTCTGCAGTTCACTTTTCGATTCGCAGTTCACACTTCTGTTCAACATGCATTTATATATGTATAGTAGTATACTTACTACTAGTATTAAGGTGCACCTTAATAGAGTCTTAGGTAATATGGCAGGTGGTGGCTCCCGGCTACCACCTAGTATTCGGGGTGTATGCGCCGACCTACGGCGGCTTCGCCGCCTCGGTCGGCGCGTAATATTATGCACTGAAACATAACCGTTAAAAAAGAGTTTTAACTTCCGCGGAAGCCTTTTTTTGTGTGCTCTACTCGTATTTTATTACATTATCCCATTATTTGCGGGTAATAGTACATGTACGTCGCGTGTGTCATTAACAGGATGGCGAGCACGCGCAGAGTTTTTCTGGCGCGGCCCGTCTTCTTGGCTTAGCAGCAGCCACAATCCTTCGCCTGCTACCAGTAGAATGGAAGTGACGAAGCAGGTGTGGCAAAATAGAAATGTGCAAGGGTTAATGCCGACATTGAGGGAGATAAACCGCCTAATTGATGAACCGCTACCTGTCGACGATTGGGAGGGAGTGCAGAAAACCCACGCTGCCCAGCAAGCCTTATTTTACCGCCGGAACGAGCTGAGGTCCCAGAAAATGCAGATCGGCGAGCCGCTCGTTCCTGACACCACGCGCAAGTTTCGTGACTGGTCCCCTGCGTCCGTGTTTGGTACTGCCAACGATGACAGCACGTCGGTGCTGGAATCAAAGGGAGGTGCCGTACCAGCTGTTGCCGACGGCCACGAGCTCACCTCCCCCGACCACCAACTGGGTGCTGCGCGTGTCTCGTGGAATGGCGCCGATTGGCGTGCAAACGACAAGGGCCAAGACGTTTCATTCCGCGGGACCGATTTTGCTTCTGTGGGGCCCTCCCCGCCACACCACGCCCCGTCACCGCCGGGCACGACAATCGAGGCGCGTCTAGTACAGCTGACGCGTGCAGGCGCATCTAGCGGCCTCACGCTGCACGGTGTGCGCCAGCAGCTCGAGCGAGAGTTTGGCGTTGACCTGTCGGGGTACAAATCCTTGCTGAAAGACGCCGTGCAGCAAATTCTGCGGGACGTCGCCGCGGAACAGGCGGCGCGACAAGTTGCAAGTCTAAGGAACTCGTGGTGCTCGCAAGGTTACGCCGGTGTTCACGCGCCGTTTTGGCGCAGCGTGACGGCGGTACGGTTGGCGCAGGCAGCGACGCAGATCCAGTGCATTGCGCGGGGGCGGGCCTCGCGCCGGCGGCATGCTGGCGCCCACGGCGGAGGAACAGTGGAACGGCGTGCCCACGGCATCCTTGCGGCGGCTGCCCGGGCCCGGGTGGCGGCGGAAGAGGAACGGCAGCGGGTGGCGGAGCTCCGGGAGGCGCAAGAAGCTGCGGAGTTAAGTCGGCGCGCCATCCAAGGTTACGCTGTTGAGCAAATTCAGGCCCGTCGCCGCGCACTTGCTTTGCCCCTTGTCATTTCTTATTACCCTCATTTCCCCTTGTTTACATTTTACCAATAGCGGTACTTAAAAAAACGCGCATTGTTGTCCATCGCGTCGCCGTTGCCCACGCGCAGCCGATTATTCGGGGGTTTCTTGCACGTAGGCGGTACGCAAGCGTGAAGGCTATCCTATGGCTGCGCCGACGGGACCGAGCAGCGGTGGCGGTGCAGCGGGTGGCACGCGGACGCGCGGGGCGGCGACAGGCGGTTGCGTTATTCAATGAGCGGGAGCTTGCTGCGATGAAAGCTCAGCTGGAGGCTGAGCTCCAACACCAGGAAGCCGAACGGCGGCGTGCCCACGCGCGAGCACTGCTGGAACTTAATTTACACCGCGGTCAAAAAGCTATACAGATCCAGCGTATCGCCCGTGGATTTTTAGGTCGGCGCGCATGTGAACAACGGAAGCATGTGTGCGCGGAAATGGAAAAGACCAAGGCCAAGGCCGAAGCTGCTGCCAAGGCCAAGGCGGCCAAGGACGCGGCTGCCGCGCGCAAACAGGCTGCTGTCAAGGCCGAGACGGCCGCGCTCAACATTCAACGAGTGGCGCGTGGTCGTGTCGGGCGCAATGCGGCCAACGAAGCGGCTGCCGCGCGCAAACAGGCTGCTGTCAAGGCCGAGGCGGCCGCGCTCAACATTCAACGAGTGGCGCGTGGTTGTGTCGGGCGCAATGCGGCCAACGAAGCGGCTGCCGCGCGCAAACAGGCTGCTGTCAAGGCCGAGGCGGCCGCGCTCAACATTCAACGAGTGGCGCGTGGTCGTGTCGGGCGCAATGCGGCCAGCGAAGCGGCTGCCGCGCGCAAACAGGCTGCTGTCAAGGCCGAGGCGGCCGCGCTCAACATTCAACGAGTGGCCGCGGCCCAGAAAAAGAAAGAAGAGGAAGAGGAGCAACAGAGGCGCGAGGCCGCAGCAGCGAGGCAGAAGGCCGCCGAGGAAGCACGAAACAGTGCCGCTGAGGAGGAAAGATTGCTGCAAGAGGCGGAGTGTACGCCCTGTCCCAAACGAGACACAGCGGCTACTGCCCAGGTGAACATTGTGATGCGAAATGCACGTGAAGATCGACGACGAGCGGCGACCAGCATTCAGGCGGCGTACAGAGGGCGGCGAGAACGGAATTCTAAAGCACGGGCGAGCAACAGTCAGCCGACATACGTTGTCAACAAGATCCCGTACCCGGGTCCAGGGTTTCGGTATTATTGTGGCGACTTCGTTGTTGGCCGGGAATGCCAGGCCGCGGCACATTGCAATTGCGCGCACGAAACGCCCCTTTCCCGTACGTCGAAACCGGGTGGCGGCTTGGGATTCGAGGACCTGCTCGCAACCCCGTTGGCAATAGACAACTACACCCGGACAGACGGTTTCAAATCCTCACTGACGGCTTCAACGTCCAACAATGACGATGTTTTTGCGCAGTATGAGCGACAACAAATTGCCAAGGCACCCGCACGCCGCCGGCACCGCTGCAGGGCAAACTCGAGTCGCCCGGTCTGTGATATTGGCTTCGACGACTTAGATGCGACGAGCGTTTCAGCGCTAGCGCGGATGAAAAAAACGCCGTCGAAGGTCGGCATCGAAAATCTTGCCGGGGATCGCGGAAAAGCCGGCACCAACGGCAAGCTTGCTGTCGCCGCTGCGGGGGGCCATGCGGACGGCGCGAAACACGGCGCGCCCGCAAATGCGGTAGCGCGGCGTCGGGCAGTTGCGAATGCGGCGCTAGCATCGATGCAGCGTCACAGGCAAACCCGGCGAAAGCGAGAACGCCGCTCATCTTCGTATTTGCCGCATGACGACGGAGTAGCCGGTCGGCTCGGCGCTGGGGTAGCGCTTGCCGCCCGACGGCGTTCCGTCGAAGTGGGCTCTCTGATGGCCCAACACCGGCACGAGCAAGGGGTGCGCCACCAGCGTGTAATATCCCGACTGGACGCCGCGGCAGTGGGGGTCCCCGCGCCGCGGGAAAATCACTCGGCGCCGAGCCACAGCAGTGGACAGCACCACGTCTTCGGAGCGACAAATACGCACCAAGCACAGTACGAGCGCAGCAATGGTGCCCGCCGGCCGCTCGAGGGGAGGCGCGCGCCCGGAGGCGGCCTGCGGGCGCATCGAGCCGCCACCATCCACGCATGGGAGCACCGCTCGGCGAGAAAAATGGTGGGCGGTCACCAGCGGCATGGGACCCCCTCCAACGACTCTTCGCGCGGCGAATTCATGGCAGCAGGCAGCAGACGGCCAGCAGTTGAGCAACACGGCGGCGGCAGCAGTGGCTGCGAGAAAACGAAGCGGAGGAGGAGGAGGGGCACGTTGCTACCCTCATTGCTTTAATTACCCTACTATGCATAACATAATATCCGGATATATACCGGTCTTATTTAGGGTATTAATACACATACATGGTAATGCATCGATCAGTACGTACTTACTCATGTAACTAAAAATGTACGGGGTGGTGGTGGTGTGGAAAGAATAGTTCCTGTGCCCAATTTTTGCCCACTTTCATCGGTGTGAGGTGATTGCCCGATGCATATGCATATGAATACCTGTAAAAACATATTATAATATTATAATATTAATATAATAGCATAATAATATAATATTATAATATATTTATTTATGCATACAGCCGTACAGGTACGTAGGCTTGGTCTGGTGGGGGACCAAAATAATTTTCTTGAGATTGTGAAAGTAAGTTAGTGCCTGCACTTTCGGAAATGGGAAATTGTTGCGAAATTTGTGATTGATGGATGGTGTATGTCCCGGCGGCCGTCCGCTCGTCAAATTATTTTCTTTCTCGATTAGCGAGCCACCATAGCCGCGTATTTTTGTCCTGGGGGTATAGGCTCGCGCTCGAATGCAGGTGATGTCGCCGAACTAGCCCCTCAGCACCGCCTTGATGGGCCCTTGAAGATGTGCAAATATCGATTGCGTATGCATACGTGTAGAGCTGCGGAAATTACGCTAGCCGGATATGCATATATAGTATACTTAGAATGTATGCATACCATGTGGAGGATCGGCAAAACAAGCGCCGGCCTCACAAGCCTACACCAACGCATGGGAGCCGAAATACGGCCCCGCTCTTCTTCTCGCGGACGGATCGACGCCATGTACGGCCGCCGCAGAGATGGCATTGCCGACAAACTCTTCAAGTAGGCAAGCATCAGCGGCGTCCAGGGGGGGAAACGTGGCCGATCGGGCCTGTGGCCACGATTGGCCAGCCTCCATTGAAAAGGTGTCCGCGCTCATCATCGCGTTCCTCGCCCGCAACAAAGGCGGGCACGCCCAAAACGAAGGCCTGCGATCGACCAAGGAAATTTCACCAACGGCAACCCTCCGGGGCTGTAACATCAAGCTGCCAGGCCCCGCTCATCGGATGCCCAACCCCGCTCGGAGCGTGAGTTGAGATGTCCTAGGCAAGTTTCTGGCTGCCAGGCCCCGTTCACCCGCTCTGCTGTCGTACGTCGCCCGTGCTCCAAGTCATGTTTTCCCCACCGGGCGATCGATTCAAGGATAGATGGCGAGGTCGCCGACCGCTAGCGAGCGCAGCGAGCGCAGCGGTCGGCTGTCGCTACGAGTGAGCCGGACTACCAGGCTTTGCCTGGAGAGGAGAATGAAGGTTATGCTCTTAATCTCGGATTATGCATGAGCTCTAGCACTCCCAATTTTAATGCTAATATTACTATAACCTTAGTAATATTACACTCAAATTGGCAAAACAGTCAATACACCTCTCGCTGGCTAGAAGCAGAGAAACCATTTCTCTCTTCAAAAAGTGAAAAATTGACTAAACAACAAAAACTGAAAAAAATGACACCATCAGTTCACAGTTCCCAAACAGCTCTTTCCGAGTGCTGCTATTCGTTGTCCTGGAAGGAAAAGAAGCTCACCCACAATGCCATATAACCACACATTAATGCCACTGAAAAACCAGACAGCAACCCTGCAACAACACGTCTCTGCGTGCGCCGTCAAAACCATCTGGTGGCCCATCATAAGACAGATCGGACCGGACATACTGATACAAACTTGAAAACTCGAAATCTAATATACCGGTAATATACCGTCAGACAAAACCCGACTTCGGCAAATCAAATTGAAACTCGGATGAGCGAATTAAGAAAGGTGTTACTATCCTGTAACATAGTGGGTGTCTTAATAACGGTTGAAAAATAGGGCGACCCACCCGGACACCCAAGACGAGCCGCAGGTCGCCGTGCCGTCCCAATCGCAGGATCAGGCTTGGAGCCCGGTCAGCGACGACGCCGGGGTCGAGGTTGACTACGGCCCGGACTCAGGGATGGTCGACAAGAAGGAAATCGCCGAGCACTACCCATCGTTGAACAACCACGGCCAACCGTACTGCTCCCGTAAGAAGAGGACAGTGACGCGTCGTACCTAGCACACGCGCACACACCACCGGTGCACCTACCGATGCTCGAAGGTGTGCAGCCGGCCGGGTATGATTACCATTACCTTGGCTGGTGTCGGGTGGGGCAATAATGGTCAGATCAGTCAGGGAGAGGAAGGCTCGCAGCACGAAGATCCACTTTCGGCACCCGTACTATAGTTTATAAATACATACCTTGTAGTAGAGTGTTGTAGCTCTAGTTTTACGCGCACATCTCAAGTACTCAGTATGGCGCATATGTTCATCCCGAATGTGGGGTCATATGGACCAGTAGTAGGTATCGAGTTAGGTTAATGTTTTTTTTTACAATCTTGATTCATGAAGATTCTTCTCACACAAAACAGCAGGTAAGAAATAATGTGATCTTTAAAAATAATATTGAGCACCGGTCGCTGCACGGCAGCTGGGTAGGCGTTTGGAGGAAGCGCCAAAATTACATGACGATGAACCGATTGCAATGCGATTAAAATTACTCTTACACTCGATGGAAAATTAAAATAATCATTGAACCCCGCTTCCGTGTACGGAAAGCGGCCCTCAACGCCACCATTACGCTCTTGCACCGGTTTGGGGTGCGCATTCTGCGCCCAAAGAGGGGTCTTGGGAGCGCTTGTCGAAGAAGGATGCCAAAATGGACCAAAACGGTCAATATATAATACACGTTTTTCGTGCGGCGTAACGTCAATTTTGATCTGAGCACTTTTTGAGAAATGCAGAAAGATGCGAGCACTGTGCTCGCTCATTTTGAACTTGGTTTCATCAACTAACTCCAAAAATTGACGTTACGCCATGCATTTGAAATAATGAATTAAAGGTGCTCAATCGGCGATTTCAGCTGCCGTGCAGCGACCGGTGCTCTATTATTTTATGCCTGTGATGAGGCCATCATAATGAGGGTTTGGACTCCATGATGCCTCATTCATCTTTTCCTGGGAAATCGGTGCACTCTCGGGCGAATCTAGTCACGTTATGCACCCCGCATGCTCCAGCTTGCAGAACCCGCGGTGGGATGCGAGCAGCTCGGTCCACTGCACAAAAAAACGGTCCACGAACAAGTACAGCATTCTCCCCGTCAGGGAAAGCGACTTCACCCGGCAAAAACTTTCAACGAAGAGTTGCCGGCATCCAGGATTGAGGCGTAGTACACGACATACGACAAATGCAGAGAGGCACACTGGCACGCAGGTTCCCGGGCCATTGCAGAGAATAACATCGGGCCGCTTCTTCGACACCAGCAGCGCTGCATGGACGCACGCCGCGGCTGTAGTAAAGGCGCTAGTAAACCATGACTGTCTTACTTCACGGCTTCGCGGAATGGTGGCAAATGACGATGCTGGCGGGGGTGCGCGCCCCACCTCCTGTGCTGTCACGCGGACCTTCGCCACGCTTGTCTTGTCGCTTGCGGCCACGACATACGTGAACTGTAGCTGCCGCGGGGCGGGGACTGGCATGGCCCGAGAGTGCGCGCTGCCGCACACGTTTGCCGACATGGCGCCGTGGTGGGGTTTGTGCGAAACATCGAACGCATGTGAATGCCTTTCGAGGGATCCCAACACAGCAACCATCTCTGCAGTGTGGCCGCCGGAGCCGAGCACGACAAGCACCGTGGCCGATTTCTTCTTTAACGGCGCCACAAGCCGCAAAGCCAGCACAAAGACAGCCCACGCGAGCGCTGCACGCAAGCACGCGCCCCACGCCACCGCTGGATAAGAAGCGCTGGCCAGCGCGGCGTCCGCATTTACTGCGGCTAGTGTGCCGAACATCCTTTAATTTTCTTTCCGAGAAGGTGTGAGACGATGATCAACTAAAAACCGCCGTCAACAAGTAAGCTAAAATGGCTGGTGGTGGTGGGTAAGTAACCAACAACAGCTCTGAACGTTATAATGCCCCGACAGCATCAACACAGCGTTTTCCCCCAGCCATATCACCTTTAAAAGCTTAATGGCTCCCAGAAAATTGTGCAAGAATCCTCCTGCCCCAGGATTCTGCACAATTTTCTGGGAGCAAGAAGACCTTTAACCATGAGCTAATTGGGGGGCAAAAATTGGGGAAATGGGGCTTTTGGTGAAAAAATGATGGCTTATCCAACGCATGGCCCTACAGGTATAACGTTCCAGTGAAGGGGGGTCCGAAAAAAGAAAACGGCTAAATAATAATAAATAATAATATAATAATAATAATAATATTATGCAGCAGCATAATAATATATTATACATATTATTGTATTGTAGCATGACTAACCCAGGTATTTACAGCCTATGGAACTCTAGCCGCCCATACAATCCTTCATGGCGAGAATTTGATCTTTATGCTCAAGCTTTGTAATATTATTATCACACAATTTTTGATCCTTTTGTCAAGCATTATTTCGTTCTCCGGTAGCTTACTCGGACGCAAGCTGGGGCGACGAGCGAGAAGACGCCCGCAGCACGCTTGGATATCTAATCTATGTTGGTATGTCTCCGATCATTTGGAGGTCGACGTTGGGTCCAGAGGGTGCTTCAAAGCTCCCCCCTGCGTTGTCATCTAGCGAGAGTGAACTATATGCCGCCGCTCTTGCGTCGATGGACGTTGTCTGGATCCGCGAACTACTTGACGAACTTGAGCTTTTCAATGTGCGTGATCCGTCACCATTGTGGATCGATAACACGGGGTGCATTGCAATCGCACAAGAGCCGTCGATGCACAAGAGATTCAAACATCTTCGTCGGAGATGGTGCTTTATTCGATCGCTATGCCGTGATGGAACAATTATGCCTTCGTTTGTGGGAACAGATCTGCAAGATGCCGATATTTTCACAAAGCCAGTGGTAGGATCTAAGCGCAAGCAGTTCACGAAAAGTTGCTTAAATCACCTTGAATCAACCGACAATCCGCAGAACGGAACGGTCAATCTGCTGTTGAAATCTTTCGGACTCGAGTTCTCTGGGAGAGGGCACACATGCGACAATGCGCTACTCTCGAACTCAAGCCCGTGTTGCCTATTCAACACTGAGGGTCTTTTCTTGTCCGATCATGATTTGCTGACGTCGGACTTTGGATGGTGATTCGCTGGATCGACCGATCATTAATTTAAAAAAAAAAAAAAAAAAAAAAAAAAAAAACGATGTTCTTACGCCAACGAAATTGTTACTTTTGTTATACGCTTCCTCAAATGTTACGCGCAAGCCAAACCTCGTTTGACACTGATTGGATCGATATTCCGGACAACTTACAGTATTGTTTTGATTCTCGTGTACAACATCTAACAACCATCTGCGATCAACTCACTGATATGGTGCATCCTTATTTCTCACTTGAAAAACAACCATCCACCGAGTGATCTTTCGCACATCCTTCTTATATGTTTGTCACGTCATCATTTACAATACTACTCGATGTCTTTATCACGTTCAATGCCCTATCATTTCTAATTCCACATGCGACATACTTTCTTCGCCGCAATATGAAGCAAGTTGTCGAGAGGGGGTGCGAGAAATGATAATCTGGTACATATTATTTAGTCAATATTTACATTGTTAAGAATGCTGCTATACTGACACTATAAATATTGATATGCATAATACTATGTATGTACTCTGGTACTACTACCTACTTATCCAATAGTATTTACTATAATAAACTGGGCTACACAGTCATTATAGTCTAGCTTAATTTTACCCAAACAGTACCTGATTTATATTTTAGCTTACCTACAGCCGTTTACGTTACGGCTGGTATTATTATTATGGGTTTCTCAATACTTAAGGTTACGACACCATGATGCAGTATTCACCCTGTTTTGACCCCGAGCAACGTACCGCTCAATGTCTTACCGAAATGAGCGGAGCTTGATAACGTAATTTCAACAAATCTCATCCCCTGTTTGGCCATATCTAGCGGCTTTTATGGCAGGTCGACGCGCCAAGTCGTTGCTCATATCTTTTATTTATGTGTCCCAGTGTTTTTTGGGACCGCTCTTTGCATAGGTCTTTGCCTTTACCGCGCGGCTTGTTTACTTTTCCCATGGCGTGGTGGTGTGTGGAAGGGAAGGTGGAAGGAAGGGGGGAAGAGAAGATGTGGATTTTTTATCCGGGGCTATGGTGGTGGAGCGCGGCGTCCACCGGGCATTTGGGCGTATTTTTGATATTAATATTTTATTATTATTATGGTGGTTAAATCAAATATGTTTTATGGATAGCGGTCAACACACTCTTTATGCATAGTACGACTTAGTAATATCCGATATTAATAATATAATATTATTATTATATTATTTAATAAAATACATGTAAATATGCATGTAATATAATATTTATTATTATTATTTTCACACGGTGAAGGAATCTGTGTTTTTTGCACCCCCGCCATGCGCCGCGCCCGGTCCGGTTTGTGCAGCGAGGGCGCATAAAAAAATAAAAATTAACGGGCCCCATCAAAAAGAAAACGGTCATAACGGTCGATGCGCAGCCCGGAGCGCACACCACGGACGAGGGCAATTTGACCTCTCGACCACCGCCCGGACCACGGTTCCCTAGCCGTAACGCGGAACTACCTCCAGAATGGCTTCTGCCGCAGGGCCGCCGCAAAAACGGCAGAAAACGGGAGACGACGGCAGCACCGCTGAGACCGATGCCGGCACCGTGCTGTACTCATATTGGCGCAGCTCCTGCTCGTGGCGCGTGCGCATCGCGCTTGCGCTGAAAGATATATCATATGAGTACAAAGCGGTCCACCTCGTCAAGGACGGCGGCCAGCAGCTTCAAGAGGGGTATGCCGCCATCAACCCCATGAAAGAAGTTCCCACACTATTGATAGACGGCGTACAACTGAAGCAATCTGTGCCCATCATCGAGTATCTCGACGAAACGAGGTCTAGCACTGGGCCCTCCCTCGTGCCCCGCGGTAGTGACGCTGCGGGAGCTGCGAAGCGCCAGAAAGTGCGCCAGCTCGCCGAGCTGGTGTCATCCGGCATCCAATCAGTGCAAAATCTTCGGGTGCTCAAGTATGTGATGTCTATGTTTGACGATGTGGCAACGAAGAAAGAAAAAAAAATCACGTGGGGGCGCCACTGGATCGCGAAGGGCTTCGAGGCGCTCGAGAAAGAGCTGGAACAGTGCAGTGGCACTTACTGCGTCGGTGACACCGTCACGCTTGCGGACATATGCCTCGTCCCACAGGTGTACAACGCCAACCGCTTTAAAGTAGACATGTCTCGGTTCCCGAATATTGTGCGTATCAATGCTACGCTCGAGCAGCTGCCTGCGTTCATTGCTGCGGCCCCCAACAAAATGCCCGACGCTCAGTAATGAAAACTCTTGGGCAATGCAAAACGCGGGTATCCGGATACGCTCAGTAACAATACCTTCGGGTACTACTGTAACAAGAGGGCGGCGGGTGTGTATGTGGTTGAGAAGAGCGTTTTGATCAGAGAAGAGCGTTTTGATCAAGCGATGAGAGCAGAAGAGCAACACAACAACCGGTGAACCGGAGCGAGGAGGTCCTATGGGCCCTGGACCCGAGGAGGACGGAAAGGTAACAAGGTTTTACACGAGGAGAGGGTGGGGGGGGGGGGACGGACCGCCTCGCCCGTCGTTACGTGCATGACACGTAACGGCCTCTCATCATCACATCATCACCGACCACCACTAGTCATCACATCCGGGCCGAGGATACTGTGGCATTACTCCGGGATTTATTTCAAAAAAACATTATATTAATATATACATCATAGCAGCAGGTACCAGAGGTAAAATAATATTATACAGAATGTAATAAATATTATATTATTATTATAATATCTCATGTCATCATGAGATGATATATATTATATTATATATAAATATTATATATTATGAATAATAATATAATAGGTCAGAGCAGTATGGGGAAGTTAGTGTCGGGCTTGTCCCGACGCTAACCTGGAGTAATATTGTTCGTCACCCACATTCTCTGAGAGCAAAAATATTATTTTTTACCGAAGGTCCCGCCGCGGCCGAGGCCGTCCTTTCTGCACGCTCTGAAAGAACGGCGGCCATGGCGACGCCGTTATCGTGACACTCGAAGTAACGGCACCACTCTTGCCCCACAAACTAATGCTGGTTACGCACACGAGCGAGGCCCACGGCTTCCGGGGCAAACAGTAGCCGGGTAGAGAGCTCAGCGGCAGTACCTGCCGCAAGGACTTGTTCGGGCTTATTTGGCCCCTGCCCCTTTCAAGTAGCGTTTTATCCCTCGAGGCACCGCCTCGACAACTCTCAACCACAAATTTCCGTTCCCCCCTGGAACCAGTGAGGCCGCCGCTCGAGCATATCCCGGCCAGGTACACCTCATCCACGATGACCATGTACCCGGACACCGCGCGACTCCAGGCCGCCTTCGGCGACCTCGCGCGCACGGACCTCTCCCAGGGCTTCGAGAACAAGGGCGCGGGTAAGCCTACCTGCGCCCGGAAGTACGAACACGTCGCCGAAGTGCTCTCCGAGTGCAACGACGGCGAGGCCCCGCTCGCCGACGGGCCGCGGCAAGCCGGCCGAGAACTTCAAGAACACGCTGGACGTAATGCTGCGCCAGGTCCTCGAAGTGGCCGGTTTGTTCAGGACGACGTTGGAAGAGGATAGCATTGGCGGGCTCCCTGGCTCTGTCTTCTGCCGCCAGCGCCAGTGGCGCGATGACGCCAGCGCGGGCGTCAGCGCGCACGCTGGGGGTACCGCTGGTCGACCGTGGGAGGGCCGCCACGGCCTGGACGAGCTGCTCCGCCCTGGCGTCCGCGCGCGCTACCGCCGCACGCATGCGGATGCGCGCCGCTGCGTTGGCCACACTGTCGCCCGATAGGTGAAGGATCAGCTCATCCAGTCTGGCTGCGCTGACTTCGGTGTGGGCTGACAAGATGCCCAGTCCGCCGTGCGCCGCCGGGACAAAGAGGTCTCCGCTGGAATCTTTCGATGAGTACCTCATCGCCGACCGCATGGTTCTATCGATGGCCGCGTCGATGCAGTGCAGCTCTGCCTCAGGCATGGCGGCGCTCACCGGCGCGTCCCGCATCTCCGGCGGTGGCAGGTGCATGGCACGCAGCTGCCGCAGCGGTCAAGATCAAAAAGCGTGCGGTGACGGCCGTCACCGCACGCTTTTTGATCTTGACCGCATGCGCCGATGTGTCGCATTGCAGCGTGAAGGTGACGCCCAGGTACTTCGCCGGCGCGTCCGGCGCCTCCGGGTGCAGCTCGGTAGGTTTACATGTAGCACACCTTGTCCCGGTCCCATGACCACGTGCGCATCGGTTGGAGGGCACCTTCCGCTGCGTCGCGGCCCACCACCAGCCAGAATGACTTGTCCGGGCGGTATCCGATGCGGGTGATGGCGGAGAAGGCGCCGGCAACGCGCACCCACGCCCTTGCTGCTTCCTCCGAGCCCGCTCCTCCGGTTGCGCAGATGTTATTATCGTCACAGATAGCCGGATATCCGGATATGCATAATATTATAATAATATACATTCATAAGTACGGGTACCCGGGTATTTATATCCGGCTACGACTTATGCATAGTATTATTATACATTCTAAGTAATAATTATTATTAATTAAATAAAAAAATAAAAAATATATATAATACAGATATGCTATAATAATAATATAATATTATATCCGCCGGATACCCGTACTACCTGGTAGTATGCGATGCATACTACGGTATGCATAGTACGGGTACCCTTGATCTGAGTATATTATACCGGGTATCCGGCTACCCGTATGCATGCCCGAGTACGGGTACCCGTACCACGCTACCCGGCTACCCGGCGGGTACAGTACCCGGGAACCCGGGAACCCGGGAACCCGGGAACCCCGGGTACCCGGGTACCCGTACCCTCCTACCCGGGTACCCGGGTACTGTAGTACTCCCCGGGCACCCGGGTATACAGAACCCGGGTGGTGGTACTTGTACCCGGGTGGTGGTACTTGTACCCGGGTACCCGTACCCGGGTATTGTTACAGGTATCACCTCACCTGCGGGCGATGTTTCCGAACAAGTGTGTAGCACACATTTTTTTTTAAAGAAGTAAAGCTGCCCATTCTTCACAAGGAACATGATCCTCTGCGCACTTTGCCGTCGTTACCGATTGCAATGCAGCGGTCAGAAACGGCCCCACACTTATCATGCACAATGAAATATTTTGAGTCCTTCCACGGGGAGAAATAATACAACACCAAAATACAGTATTAAAACGCCACAAAGTGAGAGGTTAATATAGGCGCCGGCACACAAAAGCGATCTGAAGAATACTGACGGGCATCACATTGCTTCCACATGGGGTTAGTGAGCGTTCCGTGGCGTACGTCGCCACCTTTGGTGGACAAAACCTTCAGGTGCGCCTGAACGGCGTTAACACACTTATTGAATGCGGGCATGTTACAATTCTTGGCTTTGGCCTTGGTGGGAAGAGCATGCAGCTCCTTCACTGCGCATTCCATTAATGCTACGACGCCTCCTCGGGTGCCCCCGAACACGCCGGCGTTCCACAGCTGGCGGTGGCCGAACTGCTTCCCCGTGCCGCCGTAGCACTTTCGAATGGAACCGACCATCCAATGATTAGTGTCCTGATGGCTGTTCCCCGGATTCCGGCCATCTGCCATGGCGAACACGCCATGCTTTGAGGCAAACGC